>ERZ1034873.183-NODE-183-length-37879-cov-4.885020_pt1 | contig 37879 bp, 29 predicted proteins | sample MGYA00520689_ERZ1034873 | MGnify/ENA primary metagenome ERZ1034873 (study PRJEB33766, sample SAMN09781722) | gut metagenome | biome: gut microbiome | host: Homo sapiens | place: Madagascar | study: EMG produced TPA metagenomics assembly of the PRJNA485056 data set...
GATTGGGGGGCATGCGGGGACGGAGCCCGTCGCAACCAGGATGTTTGCGCCCTCGTAGGTTTTTCCGGCCGCCTCGACCTTGCCTGGTGCCACAATCCTCGCCTCGGCCTTCACGACTTCGACGCCGGATGACTTCTCCATTGCGGCCACTCCCTTGACCAGCTGCGAGACCACCTTCTGCTTGCGCGCCTGCACGGCCGCCATGTCAAGCTTCGCCTCTGACTCCAGGGCGACGCCGTAGGTCTTCGCGGCCTGGCACTCCTCAAGGGTCTTGATCGAGCGCATGAAGGTCTTGGTGGGGATGCACCCCACGTTAAGGCACGTGCCGCCCAGTTCCTGCTTCTCGAAGAGGACGACCTTCTTCTTGAAGTGCTTCGCAGCGTATGCGGCTGCCTCGTATCCACCAGGCCCCGCGCCGATTACCATCAAATCGTACATTCTGAATTCCTCGCTTTGCTACTGAGGTTCTTTATTGGAAACGGCCTCTGCTACCTTGCGATGCAGACAAGCTCGAAGTTCTCGATATTGGCGCAGAGGGTCTGCAGGAAGCGGGCGCCGGGGGCGCCGTCCACCACCATGTGGTTCATCGTCAGGGAGAACTGCATGTAGTCCCTGTATTCGACCGTGCCGTCTGCCCTGCGGACTGGGCGGAGCAGGGTCTTGCCGACGCCCAGCATCGCAATCTGGGGAGCGGAGATGACCGGGGTGAAGTTGATGATTCCGAAGGAGCCCAGGTTCGAGACGGTGAAGGTGGCGCCGTTCATCAGGTCTGGGGCCAGATTGCCGGCGTTGGCGGACTTGGCGAGGCTCTTGACCTGCTTGCACATCTCGGCAAGGCTCATCTTGTCGGAGTGGTGGAGGACAGGCACCAGAAGCCCCTTCGGAGTGTCGCAGGCAAAGCCCATGTGGACGGCGCTGTGGAGCTTCACGACATTGTCGGAGAACTCGCCGTTGAGCTCGGGAACCTGCTGCAGAGTCTTGATGACCGCATACATCACCATGTCGCCGATGTTGATGTTCGCAAGGCCAAGCTTCTCGCCGGAGGCCTTGATCTTCTTGCGGAGACTCAGGAGACCGGTGACGTCCGCCTCGCAGTTGAGGGTATACTGGGCCATCGTCTGCAACGACTCCTGGAGACGCTTCGCAATGACCGTGCGGATGCGGCTGAAGGGCTTTTCGGTGATGACGTCGTCACCCTCGGCCTTGACTGGCGCGGCAGGCACGGCCGGCGCGGAGGCGGCAGGCGCGGGGGCGGCGACGACTCCCTTGGCGAAGTTCTCGATGTCCTCGGCGGTGATTTCGCCATTGGAGCCCGTGCCCGTGGAAGGAGCCTTGGCGCCGGCGGCGACCATGGCCGCGGCGGCGGGGGTCAGGTGCGGGCTGCTCTGGTAGGCCGCGATGACATCGGACTCGATGACGCGCCCCTGGGCGCCGCTGCCGGCGATTTCACCCATTACGAAGGGATGCTCCGCGACAAACTTGCGCGCACGCGGCGAAAGGTGTCCGCCGGCCGCTGCGGGAGCCTGGGACGCGGAGGCGGCGGCAGGAGTCTCGGCGGGGGTCACGGCCTTCGGAGCCTCGGAGGCGGCGGCCTTCGGGGCCTCGGCGGAAGCGGCCTTGTATCCGGAGACGTCGGTCCCGGCAGGCCCGACCAGGCAGATTGCCGTCAGGACGGGGACCAGGTCGCCCTCGGAGCCAAGCAGCGCCAGCACTTCGCCGGAAGCGGTCGCCTCAATCTCGATGGAGGTCTTGTCGGTCTCCGCCTCGGCGATGATGTCGCCCCTCTTGACGGTGTCGCCGACATTGATGCGCCATGCGCCGAGAATGCACTCCTCGACGGAGTTTCCAGCCTTGGGCATCAGAATCGCCTCGACTCCGACGGGCAGTTCGGCCGGTGTCGCAGTGGGTGCCGCCGCAACAGGCTCCGCCTCGGGCACGGGAATCGCGTCAGGTGCGGGTGCGGCCGCAGGGGCGCCGGATGGCGCGAGAGACGATGCGTCCTCGCCGGCGGTGCCCACCGCGCAAATCGCCGTCAGCACGGGGACCAGGTCCCCTTCCGCCGCAAAGAGCGCCAGGACGCTGCCGCCCTCGGTCGCCTCCACCTCAATCGATGTCTTGTCGGTCTCCGCGTCCGCGATGATGTCGCCCTTCCTGATTGTGTCGCCGACCTTGATGCGCCACTTGCTCAGAACGCATTCCTCTACTGAATTGCCGGCCTTCGGCATTACGATTGCAACTGCCATGCTTAGGTTCTCCTGATTCTAGGCAATGATTACCTTGGTTCCCAATTCTTCCAGACGATTCCTGAATGTGTCGCTGGCGGCGTCGGTGACAAGGATGTCGATGTCCTTCACGCCGCCGGCGTTGACGAATGAATTCACACCGAGCTTGGTGTGGTCGATGAGTAGATAGACCTGGTTTGCGCGCTTCATTACAAGGCGCTTGGTGAAGGCCTCCGCAGCGTCGCTGGTGGATATCCCGTCCGTCAGCGAAAAACCCATCGTCCCCATGAACGCCTTCTCAAAGGAGATGCTCTCCAGAATCGACGAGGTCAGCGGACCGACCAATGTCCGGGACAGCGCGCGGAATTCGCCGCCCACCAGCACCAGGCGATGTCCAGACTCCATCAGAAAATACGCGGCCATCAGCGAGTTGGTCACCACGGTCAGATTCTTGCGGCGCTCCAGCAGCTTCGCCAGGTACAAGGTCGTGCTGCCGCCGTCAAGGTAAATCCTGTCCCCGTCGTCAATGAGGGAAAGGGCAGCCTGGGCAATGCGGCGCTTCTCGTCCCCAAGAAGGTTCTCCTTGTCGCTGAACAGCTGTTCGCTGGCGCTCGGGGAAGTCAGGGACGCGCCGCCATGATAGCGGTGAAGCAGGCCACGCCCGTCCATCGAGGACAAGTCCCGGCGGACGGTCGCCTCGCTTACCCCAAGACTGCGGGACAGCTCCCCGACAGACAAAGACTCGACACCCGTGAGCAAGTCCATAATCTGCTGCTCACGCTGCTCGGCTACTGTTGAACGGGGTCGTAGGGACATCTCTGTAAAAAAATCAAAAACGCGCAGGGAATTTGATTGAATGAAAGCAAAACCATTTGCATTTGCGCGAATTCAATCAAATATAGCGCACATTCGCGCAACTTGCCACTCACGCGCGTACAAAATGCAATTGGAAGAGCTGCGATAAGAAAAGGACAGAGTGCGTGAACATGCTGGAACATGTCCATGTAACTGGGCATCCGCTGGATGCGGCTCATGTATTGCGCAGCCCAGTGGCGACCCTGATTCACAGCCATCGCATTGCCTGGCGGTGTGGTTGAAGGAAACGGGGTCATGGCCATCCTAATGGCAGGCCACACACACAACCGCATGAAACGCCATGCCCCGACGAAGCATACATTGTCCCTTCCTGCCAGATTACAATCTGGACACCGGACATGGCCAACAAATGCAAACTGGCTTGCATAGACATATTTTTTGCTTATATTAGCAACGAAAACGCAAAAAACGCCAACAACTGGAGCATATATGCTTCTTTCTCTGTTCATAAGAAACTTCAAATCCATCGTGGAGCTGTCTCTCCCGCTGAACTACGGCGAGGCGAAGGCGCCCAACGGCCATCAGGAATGGACCACTATGCCGTTCCTTGAACTCAAGGGAAGCCGCTCCGTGCCGGTTCTTGGGCTGTTCGGTGCGAACGCCTCGGGGAAATCCAATGTCATCCACGCACTCGGAATACTGAAGAAACTCCTCGTTGGTGGACATTCGCCCTCGCTTTACGTTCCCAACAGACTCCATGATGGACTTGGACGAACTGTCATTGAGGTTCAAGGCGCATTGCGGGACATAGGCGTATTCCGCTATTCCGTCGGCTATGACGCGACTGAAATCCTGACGGAGCGGCTTGAGGCAAATGGCAAGGTGGTTTTCCTGCAGGACGGCAAGGAGCTGATCCTCGACGGATTGCAGAAGAGGTTCTATGAAAGGGAGAGACTTTTGGACATCTACAAGGTGGAGTGCCTGAACCAAGACGGGCGACATACGAGTTGCATCCTTTCGCGCATCGCGCTGAACTATGCAGGACTGAACGCAACCGCCTCGGCAGTGCACAATGCCCTGACCTCGCGCCTTGAGGTATATGAGAACAACGCCTTTTCAGGACGGGACGGCTTGAGAATGCTCATCGATTCGCTTGGCGGAGCAGACGTTCAAACCGCCTTCGCCGAAATCGACATGATGCTTCGCAAGCTTGACCTCGGCATCCTGAGGATGGAGTACCATCCTGAATTGGGGGAGGACGCACCCGACATTGCCGAGGCAATCCGCACGTTCCACCAGAGCGAGTCGGGCGGGGAAATCCAGTTCAGTCTTGTGGACGAGTCCATGGGGACCCGTGCCGCCTTTGGCCTACTTGGCGTCTGCCTCGCCGCCCTCCATGCGGGAAAGACGCTGGTGATAGACGAAATCGACTCCTCGCTCCACTCCCTTCTGGTAGCGGAAATCATCAGGCTCTTCAAGGAGAAACGCTACAATATCGCCAAGGCGCAGTTGGTATTCAGCGCACACAACACGGACCTTCTTGACAGGGAGCTGCTTCGGGTTTCAGAGGTCGGAATCGTGAACAAGAACCTGAAGCACGGCTCTGTGCTGAAACGACTCTGCGACTTCGAGGGGGTCCGCAACGTGACCAATTTCCGCAGGCAGTACCTGGAAGGGCGTTTTTCGGGTATCCCGTTCCCCTATCTGTGAGGAGGCATCACAGTGGCGTTTCCGCAGAACAGTTTTATCATCATCGTATGCGAAGGAGAATCCGAGGTCGCGTACGTCCAGGAACTTAACAGGCTTTTCCGCGAAATGGAGATATCGTCAACCCTGCATCCCGTCTGCGTCGGAACAGGATTCTTCTCCAATGTCGTTGCCGTCTACAGAACTGTGCGCAGGAACAATCCGCGAACACCTGTTCTTGTCTGGGTGGATTGGGATGTCTATGCCAGAAACGAGCGTCAATGCCAGGACGCCTATTTCCGCAAAGGCAAGGGCATACCCTCTTTTTGCTTTTCCCGACAGAACTTCGAGGACTTCCTGGCGACGCACCTTTCAGAGGACAAACTCGCCAGATGGCTGAAAGTCTGCCGAGGCAACGGCCATCTTAAGACGCCTCTTCATTCGGAACAGTATTTCCCGTTATTCAAGGAGGCACTCTTCCCGCAGTATTCAAAAGGCGACATCCCCTTTCCCTTGACGCAGCAATGCATTGAGCGGATGCTTCATAACCAAGGCATCATCGATATGCCTTTGCATTGTGACTTTGCCGACGCTATCGGCGATATCATGTCAACCTCGATCACTGGAGCATGATTGAAGAAACGCAGGAAATGACACTATAACCATCTAGGGTGCAAAATATTATCTAACAACGGAAAGAACAAACCGCATTCACCCGGAGGGGTATCATGCCGCTCATCATATTCAGCGCATCCTCCGGGAGAATCTCCTCCAACTGCGGGTCATCGTTTTTTCTCCGGCATCCTGACTGCCGTGACAGCAGGATTGCCGTCATTCCACCAAAAAAGAGCCGTCCAGACATTGGACAGCCCTGCCCAATCTGCAACAGCACTGATTCAGTCCATAGGCAATAACCGAATTAGGCTGGGGGAAGACCTGCGCCATGGGTGATTCTAGGCGTGGGTCCAGTGGCGGCCATGTGGGGGGGGGGCGGCGCTACCAGCCCTGGCGGGGCATTTGCCGCGACGGAATCTGGCGGCGTCATCTATCCGGCGGCGGCAACAATCATTCCCCGATGGTGGAGACTCGTTGAAAAAAACTTCCCGCTTCTTATATTCTGCAACGGGTTTTCTTTTTTCACAGTCATCGCATCCCCCATTTCACTTGGAGAATCACACATGAAGAACCTCTTCCTCTGCCTGTCGGCATTCATCCTCCTTTCCACCACCGCCGCCACCACCCTTCGCGCCGAAGCCGACCAGCGCATCAAGAAGGCACTTGACGAACTGGACGTCAAATACGTGATTGACGACGACGGCGACTACGCGATCACCATCGCATACGAGGCCGAGGGGCGTTCCCAACTGGTCTACGTCGTCTCCGAGACCGACAGTATCGAGGGGTTTGAGATTCGCGACATATTCAGCTATGCCGTCAGGGACAAGGCTCCCACCCTGGAGATGACAAGCGACCTGATGCGCACCTCCAACAAGTCCCTCATCGGCGCCTTTGAGATGACCTCCGGCGGAAACATCCTTTATATCGCCAAGATTCCCGCCAACCTGCCGCCGAAGCAGCTCCATAAGATCATCCGCACGGTCGCCGCCTACGCGGACGATGCGGAGAAGGAGATTCTCGGCAGCGACGAGCTCTAGCCACCAGCCATCCACGCCCCGTCATCCAGCCATGTCATTCCTTGAACTTGCAGCGCGCCGGTATTCCGTCCGCAAATACAGCGACCGTCCCGTCGAGAGCGCGAAGCTTGACTCAATCCTTCACGCCGCCTCCCTTGCGCCGACGGGGTGCAACTTCCAGCCGCAGCGGATTCTTCTTGTAGACGACCCGTCCCTTCTGTCGCGCCTTCGCAAGTGCACGGCGTGCCAGTTTGGCGCTCCTGCCACCTTCGTCGTCTGCTACGACTCCACCAGGTGCTGGCGCAATCCCGCCACGGGGGAGGGGATTGGCGTGATTGACGCCACGATTGTCGCGGACCACATGCAGCTGGAGGCAGTGGAGCAGGGTCTTGGGTGCTGCTGGGTCGCCTCCTTCGACCGTGATCTTCTCAAGAAGGAGCTTGGCATTCCCGAGGCGTATGTCCCCGTGGTCCTCATCCCCGTGGGCTATCCTGCCGAGGACTCGCATCCGAGCAGGATGCACTCCGAGCACAAGTCCGCCGAGGCCTTTGCCTCGCGCAACCACTTCTAGACCAAGGCCGCCCTGCCCTGGCGGCGTGAACCACAATGAGAGTCCTGCTGATAGAAGACGACCTGGCGACCAGCGAATTCATGAAGGCGGGCTTCGAGTCTGCGGGGTACACCGTCGCCACGGCGGAGACGGGCACCGACGGGCTCCTCAAGGCCAAGTCGGAGTCCTTCGACCTTGCGATCATCGACGTGATGCTGCCGGGCATGAACGGATTCGATGTGGTCAGGCAGATACGCAAGTCGGGGCTGACGCTCCCCATCATCATGCTGAGTGCCCGAAGCGAGGAGGAGAACAAGATACGCGGCCTGGAGTGCGGGGCTGACGACTACCAGACCAAGCCCTTCTCGCTGACGGAGCTCCTGGCCAGGGCGAATGTGCAAATCAGGCGAAGCTCCTACGCCGCCGACCCAACCGAACTCAAGGTCGCAAATCTCCGGATGGACTTGGTCGGAAGAAAGGTATACCGCGACGACACGAGGATCATCCTCCAGCCCCTGGAGTTCCAGCTCCTCGAATTCCTCATGCGCAACAAGGGGCGCGTGGTCTCAAGGACCACAATCATGGAGCATGTCTGGGAATACAACTTCGACCCGCACACGAATATCGTCGACTCGAGAATATGCCATCTGCGGGACAAGATTGACAAGAACTTCTCCCCGAAGCTGCTCCAGACCGTGCGCGGCTTCGGCTACGTCCTGGAGGAGCAGTAGCCGACCAGGCGCGCCTGATGGAGAACCGGCCAGCCAATAGCACCCGCGCGGGTGGAGACTCCCAGTGGAGGGGGACGCTCAGGCTGCGCACAGTGAAGTTCTTCCTCTGCGGAACAGCCGCAATCCTCCTGGTGAGCCTCCTGCTCATCTACTGGACGCAGAGCAGGTTCCTCTACAACGGCGCAAGGGAGTCGCTCCTCAACTACAGCGGCGAATTCTACTACGAATATCTCACACAGCAGGACGAACCGCCGGACGGAATCCCGGTCGCACCGAGGGAATTGCCGCTGGGATGCCTTGAACGACTCCACTACGGCGGCGCCACGCCCATCACGCCGCTGGCCGGATACTACTCGAAGGACCAGGACAGATACTACGTCGCAGGACTCAGAAACCACCAGACCCTCCTGGCAACATACGACGCAGCCTCCAACTCGATTGTCTCCGAAACCCCATGCGACCCGGCGGGGGCGCTCTCGCACATCGACCGGGAATTCAACGAGGAGTCATACTCCATGGGCAGAAACAACCTGTACCTGCTCCTAATGGACGAACGCGGGGACGTGGGGGCGTGCTCGTACTTCGACAAGGCGCACCTCAAGGCGTTCTCAATGCTCTTCGAGGAGAAACCGCCGCGAAACGGCTTCCACAGAATCCGGACAGACAACGGGCCAATCCTGGCGCACACGCGGAGAATCTACGACGGGAACTACCTGGTCGTCGCACAGAACACCTCCGAAATCGAGGAGAACCTCCGGCACCTTATGCTGCTCTTCCTTCTTGTATTCGTCCTCTTCGTCCCGCTGGAATTCCTCGTGGCGGTCATCTTCAGCAGGAGAATCTCACGGAGAATCCTCCATATCGGGGACATGGCGGACGAGATTGCGCGGGGGAACTTCTCGATGCGCCTGGAGAGCGAGAGCGGAATCAGCGAAATCGAGAAGCTCGTCGCCACATTCAACCACATGACCGACAACACCCAGAAGCTCCTCACCGAGCTCCAGGATGTCACCGACGACATCGCCCACGACCTCAGGACGCCCCTGACGCGGATGAAGGCGCGTGCCGAGCTCCAGATGATCAACGCAAGGGACAGGGACTTCGCGGCGCTTGTCGCCGAGGAGTGCGACGAGCTGCTCTCGACCATCAACACGATGCTTGAAATCACGCGCATCGAAAAGCGCTTCGACAAGGCAAGGTGCCAGGATGTGGATGTGCGAAGCGTGCTCCAGAAGCTGACGGAGGCCTTCTCCACCCTTGCGGAGGACAAGGGCATCCGGCTTGTCCTCAATCTTCCGGAGACGGAAGTCACGATGAAATGCCAGGAGAGGCGGCTGGAGCAGATGGTCGCGAACCTCCTTGACAACGCCCTCAAATACACCCCCCCGGGCGGCAGGGTGGCAGTCACGCTCGCGAAGGGCGCCAGTGAAATCATCCTCACGGTCGCAGACACGGGCGGCGGAATCCCCAAGGAGGACCTGCCAAAGATATTCGACAGGTTCTTCAGGGGTGACGCCAGCCGCAGCAAGCCTGGAAACGGCCTCGGGCTCAGCATGGTGCGCGCCGTCGCAGAGTCCCTCGGAGGACAGGTCCAGGCAGAATGCCCCCCGGAAGGCGGCACGGTATTCCAGCTGCGCTTCCCCGTCGGCGGCCAGTGCCCCCCGTCTTCCACGGGATGATTGCCAATTGATAATAATCCTGTAATATTCATGCAATGTCTCCGGCGTAGAATAAGGCAAAGTCACAAGCAAGACGCCTTTTCCACCCCCGGCAAGACAAGATGCAAGACAGGAAATCCCTCTATAGCCGAAGCTGCATATTCTTCGGAGTCCACTACCTGATACTCCTCCTGGTGTTCATGGTCTTCAGCGGGACCTACGGATATCCAGGAGGATTCTGGCAGGGGCTTTGGATGACCATCGCGACCCTCACCTACCCCATCATATACCTGCTCCCAGGCGCGGGGGCAACATGGCTCCTCCTCCTCTCAAGACGGCGCGGAATGCACCTCGCCGCCGCAGCAGTCGCCATCGCATGGACCTCCTTCCTGGAGCTGCTGCTTGTAATCGACATGGTTGTCCTCCACAACTGGGGATACCACATCAACGGCCTCGTCATCAACCTGATGCTCACTCCAGGGGGCTTCTCCGCGATGGGGCTTGACGCGGCGACAATCGTCCCCTCCAGCCTCCTCGTCCTGGTCTTCCTCGCCCTGAACATCCTGATGGCAGCCGCCACCTGCAAGTGGCGCAGGCTCGCCCCGGCCCTGGAGGCAATGCGGAACATCCGGCCGTGGAAGACCTGGACCGCCTGCGCACTCGCCATCGCACTCTTCGTCTCCTCCCTCTTCATCCAGGGAGTCTCCGACTTCTTCCGCAGGAAGGAGGTGCTTTCCGCGACGGCAAGCTATCCGGTCACCTTCACAATCCGCATCCGCAGATTCATGAAGAAGCTCGGCTTCACACAGCCGCCCCGGGAGGACACGCCATTCGACGACGAGAGCGACAGGGTCAGCGCGCTGAACTACCCGGAACGCCCAATCCAGCGCGAGACTCCCGAGGCACCCCTAAACATCATCTGGCTCACATCGGAGTCACTGCGCGCAGACCACCTGAATGCCAGGACAATGCCCAACGCCTGGAGGCTCGCCGGGCAAGGCGTCCACGCAACCGACCACTACAGCGGCGGACACGGCACCAGGAATGCAATGTTCTCAATGTTCTACGGGCTCTACGGCAACAACTGGAACAGCTTCCTTAACGCCAGGCGTGGGCCGCTACTCTTCGACTGGCTCAGGGAGGACGGATACATCTTCAACGTCCAGACATCCGCACGCTTCACATACCCTGAATTCGACCAGACAATCTTCGCGTCAATCCCGTCCGGAGACATGAAGGAGATGGACAGCAGCGACCCATCCTGGGTCCGGGACGTCAAGGCCGTCGACAGAATCCTCGGATTCCTGGAGGCGCGCGCCGCCGACGGCAAGCCCTTCTTCTGCTTCCAGTTCTTCGAAGGCACCCACGCGCCGTATAACTTCGACCCGGAACGCCCACTCCTCAAGGAGTATATGCCGAAAATCAATTACGCGACCGTCTCCGACGAGGATGCGCAGCTGCTCTACAACCGCCAGGTGAACGCCGCCCACGACATCGACAGGCAGATCGGGAGAATCCTGGACTTCCTCGAGAGACACCCGGAGGTCAAGGAAAGGACAATCATCGTCATCAACGGGGACCACGGCGAGGAGTTCTACGAAAAGGGGCGCCTAGGCCACAACTCCACATTCGTCGACGAACAGCTCAAGACCCCCCTGGTGATCACAATCCCGGGCGTTGAGCACAGAACTGTCGCACACAGGACACACCACACGGACATCATACCGACAATCGCGCCGTTCCTCGGAGTCAAAAACCCGCCAAAGAACTACAGTGTAGGGGAAAGCATCCTCGACGATGGCTACGACAGGCAGTTCTACGTCTCATGCGGATGGAAGCTGGATTGCTTCATCACAAGGGAATACAAGTACATCCTGCCGACAGGAACCGGGGCAAAATACTACGGGCGAAACCTCTCCACCGGAGATGACAAGCCCCTCGGGGACGACGGGGAGTTCCTCAGAAAGTACGCGAAGATGCTCGTCCAGGCAAACCACGACATGATGAGATTCGTGAAGAAGGGAAAGTAAAGGAGGATACCATGGACGAGGAGACAAGCGGCAGGGGCGCCGCGCAGCCACAGGAGAAGCCACGCAGGTGCCACGGGGTCAAGCACTTCTTCGCGGCATTCGGCTACTCCATGGACGGCCTGAGGGCCGCCTTCAAGAACGAGTCCGCATTCCGCCAGGAGACCCTCCTGCAAATCCTCAATGTCGCACTGGCGCTGGCCATCCGGCTGCCTTGGCAGACACGGGCGCTCCTGATATCCCTCGGATTCATCCTGCTGATGACCGAGCTGCTGAACTCCGCCCTGGAAGCCCTCACAAACCTCGCTTCGCCGGAGTGGCACCCCCTTGCAAAGCGCGCGAAGGACATTGGAAGCGCCGCGGTATTCGTCATGCTGGTCGCACTCGGCACGGCCTGGGCAATCGCCATCTTCCGGACGGCCGGCTGGGCGCCAGACGCGTAATTGTCATTATAACTATCTGCACTGCAAGCAGTTATACTATTTTCCAAGCCCCGCCTTGTTGAGTCTGTAGTTCATCATACGCGGGGAGACTCCCAGTTCCCGGCCGGCGGCGGCTCGGTTTCCGTCGTGCCGTCTGAGCGCGTTCTCCAGGATTTTCCTCTCGACTGCGGCGAGCTGCTCCTCCAGGGTGAGGTGTTCGTCCGGGTGGTATGGGTCTTCATTGAACTCGGGGCTTTGGAGCGCCGGCGGCAGGTTGTATCCGTGGATGCAGTCGTCCTTGCACGTGAGGACCGCCCTTTCGATGCAGTTTTCCAGTTCCCGCACGTTTCCCGGCCAGGAGTATGCCTGCAGCATGTTCGCGGCCGGCGAGGAAATCCGCGTGATTCTCTTTCCGTATTTCGCGCTCATCTTCGAGAGGAAGTGCTGCGCAAGGAGGATGATGTCCCCGCCGCGGGCGGCCAGGTCGGGCATGACAATCGGGAAGACCGAGAGCCGGTAGTAGAGGTCTTCCCTGAAGAGCTTCCTCTGCATCAAATCCTCCAGGTTGCGGCTGGTCGCCGCTATGAACCGGACGTCGCTGTGTATCTCCTCGTTGGAACCGACGCGGGAGAAGGTGCGCTCCTGAAGAAAGCGAAGCAGCTTGACCTGGACGGGAATCGACAGGTCGCCGATTTCGTCAAGGAAGAGGGTGCCGCCATTGGCCGCCTCCGCACGGCCAATGCGCCTCTCGCGGGCATCGGTGAAGGCCCCCTTCTCATGGCCGAAAAGCTCCGACTCCACAAGAGCCTCCGGCAATGCGGCACAGTTGAGGACGACAAAGGGCTTGTCCTTCCTCAATGAAAGACCCTGTATCGCCTTGGCGACAAGCTCTTTGCCCGTGCCGCTGGCACCCCTGATCAACACCGTGGCGTCGCTGGGCGCAACCTGGTGGATCTGCTCGTAGACCGCGCGCATGTCCTTGCAGTCGCCTATGAGCTTGCCGGGATTGCAGGGAAGCATGTCCCTGAGCTGACGGTTCTCCTCGATAAGGGCGTCACGCTCCGCACACTCCTCGCGGCATGCGGCGGCGGCCTCCGCGGTGATGTTGGCGATGATCTCCAGGAAGGCCACGTCCTTCACCAGCGCGCCTGTGTCGGAACGCATCTCGCAGTCCACCGAAAGAGTCCCCACGACCTGCCCCAGATAGATGAGGGGCACGCAGATGAAGGAGACCGCCTCGTTGCCGGCGCGGCTCCGGGTCTTGTTCAGAAAACGCTGGTCCTTGCGGACATCCAGCACAACCTCGGACTTGCCGGTCTTCGCAACCAGCCCGGTAATGCCCTCGCCTATCCGGTAACGGCCAAGCGCACGCTCCTCGGCATTCAATGTCCGGGTGCTGGCCTCGATCCGAAGCTCGTCCCCCTCCAGCAGGGCAAAGGTCCCCCGCTTCATCCCAAGGCCACGCTCCAATATCTCTATCACCTCCTCCAGAAGACGACGCACGTTGCGCTCACGGACGACAACCGACGTGACCTCGCGCAATATCGCTATCTCGTGTGAAACCATAAGGATGACCTCAATTGGCTGAAATGACGGCAGTAAATGAGACGATGACAAAAAATGTAATCATCGGAGGGACTGGACGGCAGAAAAGCAAGCGGCGTGCCAGAATGACATCCCAAAACTGCGCAAAGGAATGTAAATCACGGCACGAAAAGGTTACAGATTATGTAACTGGCTGGATTCCAGAAGAGTAGGCGCACCTCCGTCAGCGACTCTTGGCATGGCGCTTGCTTTCCACGGAAAAGCTCCCGAGAAGAAAAGAGGTGCGACATGGAGAATCTCTACGACAAGAAAAATCTGATTCCGCTGCTGAAGACCCCCTCGCGCACAGTGCGAAGACGGGTCTCCCGCCAGGACAACGAGGTCGGCAAGGAGTTCTCCCACGAGGTGGAGGGAAGATACGGAGGCGCGCACGCCCCACGGCTTCGGCAGATGACAATCCACTTCGTGGGAACCGCGGGGGACTCCTTCGGGGAAGGGCTCGCCGCGGGAATCACATTCGTCGCAGACGCAATCGGAAAGGGAGGATGCGCGGGAATGCACGGAGGACGCGCGCTTATCCTCTCCTTCCCCGGGAAGGACTTCGGAGAGGGGATGACAGGGGGATGCGCCTATGCGATGGACCCCGACGGAATCCTGGCGGAAACGGGGCGAAGAAGCGTCCAACGACTCCAGCCGGACTCACCCGAAGAGAAGGAAATCCACGAACTCCTGAAGGAACACATGGAAGTCACATCCTCGGAACTGGCGGGGAAAATCCTGGGCGACTGGAAGGAGAGCCGGGGGAAATTCGTCAAGGTCTGCCCCAAGCCGTGAAACAATGCGACAAATAATGTAATACGGATTCTGATTATTTACATTTTATGTAACCACGAGAGGGGGTATATTATGCCCTGTTCCCAGGGCTTCCCCTGTGGCATGCCTTTTGCTTTCCTGCGGGTTCGCGGCCTGGCTGTTGCGCCTTGTGCGCCCGTGGCCTACTCCCATCCCATTTTCCTTAGTCCAGTCACCACACCCATCACCCAACCGGAAGAGATTTCAAATGAGCAACTACATCGACCTGGTTCTCCAGGATGTCCGCGCCAAGAATGCCGACCAGCCCGAGTTTCTGCAGGCTGTCGAGGAAGTTCTGACCACCCTTGCGCCCGTCATCGACGCCAACCCCCAGTATCAGCGCAATGCAATCCTGGAGCGCCTTGTGGAGCCCGAGCGCACAATCCTCTTCCGCGTCCCCTGGGTTGACGACAAAGGGAACGTCCGCGTGAACCGCGGCTACCGTGTCCAGTTCAACAGCGCCATCGGCCCCTTCAAGGGCGGCCTCCGCTTTGACCCCACGGTCAACCTCTCCGTCCTGAAGTTCCTGGGGTTCGAGCAGATCTTCAAGAACTCCCTGACCACCCTTCCGATGGGCGGCGCCAAGGGCGGCAGCGACTTCAACCCGAAGCAGAGCCCCCACTCCCCCGGCGAGCGCTGCAGCGACATGGAGGTCATGCGCTTCTGCCAGAGCTTCATGACCGAGCTCTACAGGCACATCGGCCCCGACACCGACGTCCCCGCCGGCGACATGAACGTCGGCGCCCGTGAAATCGGCTATCTCTACGGCACCTACCGCAGGATCTGCAACGAGTGGACAGGCGTCCTCACGGGCAAGGGGCTCAGCTTCGGCGGCTCCCTCATCCGCCCCGAGGCGACCGGCTTCGGCACGGTCTACTTCGCGGAGAACATGCTCGCCGTCAAGGGCGACAACTTCGCGGGCAAGGTCTGCGCGGTCTCCGGCGCCGGCAACGTCGCCTCCTTCGCCGCCAAGAAGCTCATGCAGCTGGGGGCAAAGGTGGTCACCCTCTCCGACCGCTCGGGAGCGCTCTATGTCAAGGAGGGACTCACCCCCGAGGCGCTGGCAATCGTGATGGAGCTCAAGAACGTCAAGCGCGGCGAACTCAGCGAAATCGCCAGCGAAATCCCCGGCGCGAAGTTCTTCGCCAAGGCGCGCCCCTGGCAGGTCGTCGAGGCAGTCGACTGCGCACTCCCATGCTCCAGGCAGAATGAACTCGACGGGGCGGACGCGGAGTACCTCCTCAAGCACGGATGCAGGCTCGTCGCCGAAGGCGCGAACATGCCCTCCACCCCGGAGGCGGTCGAGGCGTTCCTCAAGGCGGAAATCCTCTATGCGCCGGGAAAGGCCGCAAACGCGGGAGGAGTCGCAACATCCGGACTCGAAATGACGCAGAACTCCGAAAGACTCTCATGGACGTCGGAGACGGTCGACGGAAAGCTCCGCGAAATCATGGCCGCAATCCACGACAACGCATACCAGGCCGCCGCAAAGTACGGCCACAAGGGCAACTACGTCATGGGCGCCAATATCGCCGGATTCACCAAGGTCGCCGATGCAATGCTGGCGCAGGGAGTCTAACAACTGCATAAGTTGCTTATAATAAACTAGTTACATAGTTACATAACTAGCAACGGCACTTCCGCCGAACGCACTTTTCCCATAATGCGGGGAAGGCGTCGGCGGAATTGCCATATTATCGGACCATGCACAAGATACTGAAAAAGCGAGCCCTTTCCGAGAGCGTCTTCCTGCTCGAAGTCGAGGCTCCCCTGATTGCCCGCGAGCGAAAGGCCGGGCAGTTTGTCATCCTGATGGTTGACACCGAATTTGGGGAGAGGATTCCGTTGACAATTGCGGACGCGGATTCCGCGAGGGGGACCATCACCCTGATTTGCCAGGCAGTCGGCGCCTCCACCATGAAGCTCTGCGCCATGGGCGAGGGGGACTCCATCCCCGCGATCCTGGGCCCCCTTGGCCGTCCCACGGACATCAGGGGCGAGCACGGCGAGAAGCCGGGCCGCGTCGTATGCGTGGGCGGCGGCATCGGCGTCGCCCCGATGCACCCGATTGCCCAGGCGCTCAAGGCGGCCGGCAACGAGGTCACAATCATCATGGGAGCCCGCAGCAAGTCCCTCTTCGTCATGGAGGAGGAGATGAGGAAGATTGCGGGGGAGAGGCTGATTCTGATTACGGACGACGGGTCTTCGGGCCGCAAGGGGCTGGTCACAGACCCGCTCAAGGAGCTCTGTGAACGAGGCGAGGTGGACGAGGTGATTGCCATCGGCCCGCCCATCATGATGAAATTCTGCGCCCTCACCACCCTGCCCTTCCATGTGAAGACCACCGTCTCGCTGAACACGATCATGATTGACGGCACGGGCATGTGCGGCGGCTGCCGCATAAGCGTCGGCGGCAAGACAAGATTCGTCTGTGTCGACGGGCCTGAATTCGACGCCCACCAGGTCGACTGGGACCAGATGCTCCAGCGCATGGGAGCCTACCGCGAACAGGAAGCCGCCGCAAAAGAACACGTCTGCAAAGCAGGAATCTTCAAATGACACCCAAGGAAAAACTTTCAATCCCGCCGCAGCCCATGTCGGAGCAGCCTCCGGAGGTGCGTGCCCACAACATGAAGGAGGTGGCTCTGGGATACACCGCCGAAGAGGCGCGGCGCGAGGCCTCACGTTGCCTGCAATGCGCGACCAAGCCCTGCATGCAGGGATGCCCGGTCGCAATCGACATCCCGGGATTCCTGGCAAAGGCCGCCGAGGGGGATTTCGCAGGCGCCCTTGAAGTCATCAGGAAGACAAGCCTGCTGCCGGCCGTATGCGGGCGGGTCTGCCCCCAGGAAAAGCAGTGCCAGATGCACTGCACCGTCGGAAAAATCCTCAAGGGCGTCGACAAGGCGGTCGCCATCGGCAGGGTGGAACGCTTCTGCGCCGACCTCGCCAGGACAAACGGCGACTCATCCGCCGACGAGGCGCTCTGCGCACCACCCACCGGCAAGAAGGTGGCCGTAATCGGCTCGGGGCCGGCGTCAATCACGGTGGCCGCCGACTGCGCGCGCGCCGGCCACAGCGTCACGGTCTTCGAGGCATTCCACCGCCCGGGAGGAGTCCTCGTCTACGGAATCCCTGAATTCCGCCTTCCAAAGTCAATCGTCCAGACGGAAATCGACGGGCTCAGGAAACTCGGCGTCAAGATTGAGACGAACTACGTCGTTGGCCGCACCCGCAAGCTGAAGGACCTCATGGAGAAGGACGGCTTCGACGCCGTCTTCATCGGCACTGGCGCCGGGCTTCCGAAGTTCATGGGAATCGAGGGGGAGAACCTCATCGGCGTCTTCAGCGCAAACGAATACCTCACCCGTGCAAATCTGATGAAGGCGTATCTCGAGGGCAAGGCGGACACGCCCTTCTGGCATGGGAAGAGGGTCGCCGTCCTGGGAGGCGGCAATGTCGCCATGGACGCAAGCCGCATGGCGCTTCGCCTGGGCGCGGACACCGTCTACCTGGTTTACCGCCGTTCTGAGGTGGAGATGCCTGCGAGAATCGAGGAGGTCCACCACGCCAAGGAGGAGGGAGTCCAGTTCCACACCCTTGAAAACGCAAAGCGCGTCCTTGGAGACGAAAAGGGGCGCGTCGTCGGACTGGAATGCCTCAAGTATGAACTTGGGGAGCCGGACGCGTCTGGGCGCAGGCGGCCCGTCGAAATCCCCGGCAGCGAATTCACCCTGGATGTCGACACGGTCATCGTCGCAGTCGGAAACGACTCGAATCCCCTGATTTCCGCCACCACCGAAGGGCTCGAGGTGAACAAGCGGGGGAACATCGTCGTCAATCCCGAGACCAACGAGACCTCAATCCCCGGAGTCTTCGCGGGTGGCGACATCGTCCTGGGAGCCGCGACCGTAATCCTGGCAATGGGCGAAGGCCGCCGCGCCGCCGCAGGCATCAATGCACGCCTCGCCAAATAGCCCGCATTCCACGCGGACTCACTTGCACCACCAACACCAACACCAACCCAACTGATCCAGGCACGCAGGAACGCGCCTGGATTCCAATCAAATGGAACCCGCAAAAATCCTCGAGGCGATGATGCTGATCGTCTTCGGAGCCAGCTGGCCAGCCCAGATCATCAAGACCTGCCGCGTCAAGAATCCCCAGGGAAAGAGCTTTGTCTTCCTCTACATGATAATATTCGGCTATGTCTGCGGCCTGGCGAGCAAATTCGTCGGCGGCACCTGGCGCGGGAACTGGGTGATCTACCTTTATATCCTCGACATCCTGATGGTGTCGACCGACTGTTTCCTCTCGCACTACTACCAGGCCAGACTCCGCCGAATGGAAGCCGCCACGGAGAACAAATAGCCACCCCAGAATCCAGCAGCACACACACGGCGTCAAGACGCCTGACAGAACAAATGGAAAAGGACATCAAGGTAATCGACCCGTACATGGCCTGGGCGCCCAAGGCCGAGGGCATCAAATGGCACCTTCCCTACGAATCCCCAATGAAGGTCGTGGGATTTGCCTGGTTCGACAAAAACCACTCCTACCAGCGGTTGCCAACCCCAGACCCCAACTCAACCGTCACACAGTTCCCAAACGGTGTCAGGACGACAATCCCGGTCGCAGGATGCGGCGCATACTACATGATGCTCCAGACTGCGGGAGGCCAGGTCCGGTTCCGCACCGACAGCTCCAGCTTCTCCGTCCAGGCAACCCTGCATGAGACATACGGCATGGACCACATGGCCTTCTCCGGCAGCGCGGGATTCGACCTCTACCTCAATTGCGACGGAACCTGGAAGTGCTTCGGCGTCACCAGATGGGACCACTCGAAGCTCAGCTTCGCCTCCACAATCGTCTTCGGCGTGGAGCGCAAGATGCGTGATGTCATCATCAACTTCCCGCTCTACAACGGCGTTGACGCCCTGGAAATCGGGCTGGACGAAGATGCGAATGTCGAACCGGCCACCCCATTCCCCTCCCCGAAGCCAATCGTCTGGTATGGCACCTCCATCCTGCAAGGAGGATGCGCCTGCCGTCCGGGAATGGCCTCAACAAACATCATCTCACGCATGGTTGACAGGGAAATCATCAACCTGGGATTCTCGGGCAACGGAAAGGGCGAACCGGAAATCGCAAAGCTCATGGCGGAAATCGACGCGGGCGCATTCCTGATCGACTATGCCTGGAATGTGGACGAGCTGGCGCTGGAGTCCACACTGCCAGGAGTCCTGGACATCATACGCGGGAAACACCCAAATACGCCCATCGTCCTGGTCGGACCGACACCAGGCGTGTGCGCGCTCCCGGAACTCCATTCGGATATCATCGCGCATAAAACCGATATCATGCGGAAGGAATGGATTAAACGCACAAAGGCAGGAGATGATAACATCTCGTTCTTCGATACGTTGAATGAAAAGGCACTCGGAAATGACTTCTGGGAATGCGCCGTGGACGGAGTCCACCTCACCGACCTGGGATTCTACCGATTCTCACAGGCTATATGCCCGCTCATCAAGGAAGTCCTTGGCAAGAACGCCTAGAAAAAGGAAGGCGACGCCTTCGTCGAGACCACTACCCTCGACGAAGGCGGAAGGACCCCCCACCCTGCGGCTCTACTCTGCGGGATTCTCCGTAATCTTCACCTGGTCGAACCAGACGGTTCCCGGGCATCGCCAGTTCCAGAGCCCCAGGAAGCACCTGACCATTCCCTCCTCGTCCGCATTGACGTCCCCCGTAGTGAACGTGAACTCCTGGCGGATCCACTCCGTGTCGGCCGTGATGCGCTCCCGCGGAAGAGAGTACTCCCTGCCGCTGGCGTAGATATATGCGCCGACGCCCGCGCCGAGGGGATCCGATACCTCCTCAAGGGAAAGCCCCTGGATGCGGACGTAGTAGCTAAGGGTGTATCGCGCATTTGCCTTGGCGCGGAATTCCTGGATGGCATTGCAACGCACGTCCGGAATATTCCGGAGCCGCAGGGACGCGCCGGCAGTCATGAATACCTCGTGGTCCAGGCCGACGGCCTCCCGTGGTGTGCCGCCTTGTTCACTCCCAGAAAGAGACGGGGGGACGCCGCCTAGCGCGGCAGGACGGTGGCCGGGAGAGACCTGCTCGCTCCAGGTGCTCCACCCCACGGGATGGCCATTCACGACTCCCTCGGCAAAGTCGCCGTTCTTCAGCAGGTTCTCCGGCACGCTGCGGGTGATGGTGCCCCAGCGGCTGCTTTCCTTAAAGGTGCTGCCCTCGGAGGGACTCCACTGGTAGTCCTCGGTGATGTCGCCTGTCACACGGTGACGGCAGAAATTGACTGCCATGGGCTTGGAGAAATCCACGCCGACGAAGGCGCTCTTTGGAATGACTCCCCTGGCGCTCCAGCGGTCGTCCCCGCGGCGGACCTCCAGGCGCATCAGGCTATCCCAGGAGAGCTCGGCGTCACCGTCGTTCTCCCTGCTGTCCAGGATGGAGCCATTGGCGTTGAAGACAATCTGGTAGAACTCCTTCCGGCTGGCCGTCGTCGCAATGAAGAACTCGAAGTCCGAGTCCTCCCAGCAATTGGTGTCCCGTTCCGTGGCGGGGACCTTCGCCCGCATGGTCTCCATGTCGGACTCCATGCACTCCACATCCAGGATGAGGTTCTCATCGTCCTCCGTCAGAATGACACGCGTGGGCGCCTCCACCTTTGCTCCTTTGCAGGGACGCAGGAAGATGGCCTCGCCCAGGGCGGCGGACCATTTGGCAAAGCCCTGGACGCGCTCCAGGTGAGCGGCGCGGGCGGCGGCGATGGGTCCGTGGAACTCGCGCCGCATGAAGCGCACCCGCTCCAGGCAGCCAGGGTCGTCCAAGACGGCCTCCTCAGCCTCCTCAAGAAGCGCCTCCAGGAAGGACATCCGCTCCGCACTGTAGATTTTATCCCAAACGTAATTAATCGGAGGGATGACGGGGACGGGTCCCAGGCCGGTCTGCTTCACATTGGTCAGAATCTCACCGCACCAGAGGTCCTCCAGGGTATTGAAATACTCCTCCATCATCGGGGCGCCCTTGCCGTACATTGTGCGGAAGTATTTGCCCAGGAGCGCGTCCGTGTCAATGTCGTTGTTCCATGCGACATGCGCGAAGACATAGTCGTTCAGGTGGTTGAAGAGATAGAAGTCCGATTCGCTCTCCAGCATCGCGCCACGGATATACTCCTTCACCATCTGGAAATACTTTCCATTGTGGCGGTGCATGGCGGCGGGAATGCCCACCATGGCGGCCTTGCTCATGGCCTTCCCGGGATAGGTCCAGATGTACACCTTCCTGCCAAGCTTCTCATTCCAGCGCTTCAGCAACGCAACCTCGTTCTCCCAGTCGCCGTGGTGCGCCTGCCCGGGAAGGGCAACCATGACCTCGATATTGTCGGGAAGAGGACGGCGCGGCGGCTCGCGGCTGGGTGAATACGCCATCTGGGTCACAATGCCCGGAATGCCCTCGGATTCCAAACGCTCGGCAATTTCCGCAGTGAAATCCCAGAGCATCTCGCTGATGGCGTCCGCAGCCGCCGCACGTTCCGTCTCAGGAACCCCGTCCTGGTAGAAACGCTCCCCGCGGGCAATCCCGGAACACTTTGGACAGCAGCAGAAATAGAGCCAGTCCTGGGGCATCACATTCACGTAATTCCGCGAAAAACCGTTTACAGCCCAGCGTTCCAACCCCCGTGACTGCGGAGGCTCCCCCTGGAGATATGCCTTGACATCCTGATAGATTATCTCGCGTAACTCCTTGTTAGAGTAGCAAATATGACCTGTGTGCTGAAGATTCGGCCTGTTGTAGCGCCCCCCGTCGGGCATGAGGGCGAAGAACTCCGGATTTGACTTTGCGAAACGCTCCACGAGATCATGGAAGACCAATCCGTGTCCGAAGGGGATGTTTGACTGGTCCAGGCGAAGCGAGAGCGCCTGGCGTTTCAACGGCTGCACGCCCCTTGAGTCCAGCACGTCCATTGCGCCTTTGCAGGGATAGCCGTACTCGTTTACCTCGATGTCCCGCATTGTGAAGTCAGGCGCCTCTACAATATCAAGGACTGGAGGCAGTTTCAATGCAGCGGACGGCGGCAGTGCCTCCGCCTGGGGATTCGGGAAGGCGAAGACGCATCCCGCGAAACGCTCCAGGAAGTCGTATGCGGCACTGACGCTCCCCCGGGGAAAGCGCATCTTCCAGAAATTCTTCTGGGGAATCTGCGCCGGGTCGTCCTTCCCGCAAAGGAAGAGGAGTCTTCCACTGCGCCGGATGTAGTAGCCCTCCGGGGGAAGTGCCTCAACGTCCAGTCCATTGGCCCTTGCCAATTCCCCCGCCCCCAGCACAATGGTGAAACGCCCACTCGGCGCCTCCACTACAGGGGGCTTCACGCCCAGGATGCGCTCCAAATACTCCTGGAAGACAGGCACAAGCCAATCGCGCACCAATGGTTCGGGACCGTCAGCCAAAAGCTCAATGTCATCGATGGCCTCGGGCTCCCCCTCCAGTCGGACAGACCGCCACGGGTTGCCCGCAAAGAGCGCAACTGTCGCAAAAAGAAGCAGGTGGAGTGCTATAAGACGGAGGATGCCTTTCATCTGTTTTCCTTGTGAAACAATGTCCTATGCCTGACGGCGGTATTCTTCGTGCAGGAAGCTGTCGAAGCGCTGATGCTGCGCGGCGCGGTATTCTGCCGTGAGTTGCTTTTTGGCAGGGAAGAGCCGTTCCCCGTCAATCAGCGTTATCTCCCCGTCATCGCAGTAGAAGAAGTGTTCGGGCTTGCAGTCCTTTCGCCAATCCAGCTGTGCGTCCTGGAGTCGGTCCAGCGTGGCCCGTGCCTTCGACAACGCATCCTGTTTTTGTTCCTCGGAGACTGTCGGGTCATTGACCAGTTCGTCAACGGGGCGTCCATGCACGGCGAGTTCAATCATGGCGCCCTTGGTGGGCAGCCACCACTTGCAGTGCCGCGTATGGGCGATGATTTCGGGAATGCGGAAGCCCAGGCGCCGTGCATTCAACAGAAGGCGTGTCTCCCGTTCGGTATTGGTTTCAGGCGCCTGGAAGCGTATCAGCCTGCGCAAGATCGGCGCGAGGCTGGTGTAGAAGTCCTTCTTCAGGAAGAATACCCTGCCATTTGGCAATGTGCCCTTCCAGGTGGCGGCGCGGTTGTGGCGGCTGAGGCAATGCTCGTTCTCGAAGGCCAGGACGGCCTCCACCGTGTCCAGCTGCGCCTCATGCAACTGGTCTCTCCAAGCTGGATCAATGATGAGTTCCATGGTTAACTGATGTTCCGATTATTTCCGTGGCATTTTTCTGGGGAATATAAGCCATTCCGAAGGCTTTTAGACAGGAAATCAACCTGAAAAGCTGTTTTCCCCAGTAACACGCGTATCCTGCAGAAGTAAACGCAAAAAAAAAGCGCGCAAAAAAAACATTCCAAATTTTGGAAATCATACTTGATATTGGTCGTTTTTCTCTGATAATGCAGTTGAGACGCATCATTCGCCTCACCTTTCGGACATATTTCAACCACTACAAAAACAAGGCATTATGAAAAAACACTTCACTCTCATCGAGCTGCTGGTGGTCATTGCCATCATCGCAATCCTGGCCTCCATGCTGCTGCCGGCACTCTCCAAGGCACGCGAGAAGGCACGCGCCATCTCCTGCACCAACAACCTGAAGCAAATCCAGCTGGGAAACCTCCTCTACGCCAACGACTACGACGACTACCTCAGCTTCATCACGTTCCTCGCAAACGCAACCGCCCCGGAAGGCATGAAGAACGACAAGGATGGATATACCTGGTACAGCGTAAACCCGCTCATCCCTGGAACCCCCATGACCTACGGGCAATGGTGCGAGAAGGACCCAGCCGCCGATGACGAGGTGGAGGGGGGAGCAGACAAGAGCTCCTGGCACAAGATCCTGCTGTGCCCGTCATGCCCCACTGACGACCGCATCCGGCTCGGAAATATCTCCTACGGCGCAAGCGTCGGCGCAGGATACAGCAAGCTGCTGCAGTTCTGGGGAACCATGACCGACTGGGGCGCCGGCGCAGACTGGCACCGCGTGGGCTCCATCAAGTACCCCAGCATCCACGTCAACTACCTGGACGGCAACCGCAAGACCATCGACTGGGAAAATTACTCCTACGCCCCCATGAACGTCTACCCGAAGCATGTCTGCCAAAGGCCTGACAACTACTTCCGCCACGGCAAGACACTCAACCTCAGCATGACCGATGGACATGTGGAGGCGGTCAACCAAAGCAAGACCACACTCAACGACCCCAGGACGGGCGTCCAATATTTCCGCAGCGACTTCTACTGGATGCCAAACGTGAACCGCCCCGAGGGCGACAAGTACCGCTAGACCAGCAGACATCCCACGACGCGTCCGGCATCGCCTCGGATGCGCCAGCAAACCCAGGCGCGGCTTGACGGCTACACCACCGTCATCCCGCGCTTGATTGTTTCTGCCCCGAAGCCTCTTCGCCAGAGCGCACTGTTCTGCAAAAAACTACCGTTTTTCGCCACTGCGCGTATGAATCCGAGGTAAATTTTGTCCCACGTCGAAATACCCTTGCCCGCCACCTACACACACTGCCTCCCTCAATTCCCATATCATGGATAAATACCGCGAGTGCCAGCTGAAGGACGTCCGCCTGGAAGGCGTCCTTGGAGCCAAGATGTCCCGTTTCTTCCAGCATCGCATCCTCTCCGACTTTGCCAAGACGGAGATTATCGGCGAGGCGCGCTGCCCCATTGAAAACCGCGACGACGACCTTGGCATGAAGGCTGGAGGCAGGTGGCGCGGCGAGTTCTGGGGAAAGCAGATGCTCAGCGCCGCACGCGTCGCCGACTACACACGCGACCCTGAGCTCCTGGATTTCATCGTGAAGGAGTGCCGCCGAGTCATCTCATTCCAGGACGAGGACGGATACCTGGGTTCCTACACCGACAAGGAACGGGTCGCATTCACTCCCGAGACCCTAAAGATCATCATGGAGGATCCCGCCTTCGGCTGGACATGCCTCTGGAATCTCTGGAACAGGAAATACCTGATCTGGGCAATGCTGATGGCATACAAGGTCACGGGGGAAAAGGATATCCTCGACAGCGTCCGACGACAGATGGACCAGTGGATCGAAATGATGCACCGACTGGGCGTCAGCCTCTGCGACACCGGAAGCACGGAATTCCTCGGAGTGGCGTCAATGTCGGTCCTAAAGCCACTCGTCATGCTCTATGAGGAGACACAGGACAGGAAATACCTGGACTATGCCGCCGAAATGCTCCCCGACTGGGACCGCGAAGACGGGACAGGGGTGAATTTCTTCCGAAATGCCTTCCTGGACAAGCCACTCTTCCAATGGATTCCGAAACCCGCAATCTGGGCAAAGTCATACGAGCTGATGAGCTGCCTGGACGGACTGCTGGAATACTACCGCGCCACTGGCGAAAAACGATGCCTCGACACTGTCGCAGCCATCCACGACAATCTCGCGAAGAGCGAGGCAAATCCCATCGGAGACGTGGGATATGTGGACAAGTTCATCGGCGCGGCAGAATACCCAAATGCCGCCACGGAACTCTGCGACACCATCCACTGGATAAGACTCTCATACGACCTCTTCCTCATCACGGGAAAGGACAAGTATCTCGACGACATGGAGGTCGCATACCTTAACGCATTCCTGGGAGGAGTCTACCGCGACGGCACCTGGACGGCCTTCTCTGTCAGGGGAGCCGTCAGGCACGAGCCAAACTGGCAATGCAACTGCGCATACAACCACTGCTGCGTCAACAATGCCCCACGCACATTCATGGACATGGCGGCGGCAACCGTCTCACGGGACGCAGAAGGAGTCTTCCAGGTGAATTTCTACCAGGACGCCACCGCCACGCTGGACGGCGTCACCTTCCAAATCCGCGGCAACTACCCCGTCGGACACCATGTCACGGTGACTGTCAGCGACCCGGCCGCAAAGGTCCGCTTCCGCAAGCCGGGATGGTGCCCGAACATGGATGTCAAGAGGGCGGGGGACGCGTATGTCCTGACATTCGACATGGCGCCGCGAATCGTTGAACGCCCGCAGAAATGCCGCAAGGACGACGAGGCCTGGGCGCACAACCGCTACCTGCTCCAGCCGCTCTACCCCAGCGACCATGTCGTCAAGGAATATAGGACAACCATGGCCGCGACAATGATGTACGGGCCGCTGGTCCTCGCAAGGGCACTCCGTGCCGGAACCCCGTTGGAAAAACTGCACGCCGCCGATACGGTCAACGGCCAGGGATGCGCCCTGAAGGTGACCCCGCGCGAAAGCGAGTTCTGCTGGGGAGCCTGGGACGCCGAAATCCTGAAGGACGGCAGGGTCCTGGACAGCTTCCCCGTCTGCGACTTCCAGTCGGCCGCCGACTCCCCCTTCGCCGGCCCCACGGGGAATGTCTTCTCAATCTGGGTGTAACCCCACTGCCGGCAGAGTGTGGAGCCGGGGACTGCCCCCCCTGTAACGAAGGAGGGGCAAGGCCCTGCGCTCTGCATTCGCGGCTTGCCTGTGTCAGGACGCAGAGCCGAGCTGCCTTTCGATCTGCTCCAGCGTAAGGCCCTTTGTCTCCGGCATCATTGTCTTCGCCCATATCAGCTGCAGAATCATCATTCCGCAGAAGAACAGGAACATATACCCTGCGTTGAATGCCTTGATTGCAATCGGGAAGACCAGCGTGAGAAGCGCAGATGAAATCCAGTGGGTGAAGCTGCCGACGGCCTGGCCCGCCGCACGCTGCTCGTTCGGGAAGATTTCAGATATGAAGACCCAGATGATTGTCCCGGACCCGACGGCATGCGCCGCGATAAAGACAATCATGCATAGAAGCACGATGTAGCTTGACGCACCGAGAATACGGGACGCCTCGGCCTTCGAGGCCTCGGCCACGGCCTTCACCTCCGCCGGCGGCAGTTCCTCCGGAAGCGAGACCTTCGACCCCTTGTAGCGCTCCGAGGCGGATGCGTCTGCCAGCGCCTTCCTGGCATCCTCGTACTCAATGAACGCGCGGTGCCTGTCCTCCTCGGAGAAATACCCCACTCCCTCGTCAATGCGCATGACCTGCTCGGCGCCTGTAATCGTGTCGATTGACGAGGAGACGACCCTGAATTCCGAGAAGCTGAGGAAGGCTATTGCGCAAACTCCGAGGCTGAGGATATAGCCCGCCGACCCGAGGTACAGCAATGTCCGCCTGCCAAGGCGGTCGATGAGCCAGAGCCCCACAAATGTGAAGATGAGGTTTGTCACACCGAGGCTGATTGACGCCGCCAGGGCGTTGTTCACGCCGGCCAGCCCCAGCAGGCGTGGCGCGAAGTACAGGATTACGTTGATTCCGGAGACCTGGTTGAAGAAGGCGATCAAAAATGCGAAGAAGAGGGGCTTCCGGATGCGCTTGTCCCAAATGGTCGAATGTTTCCCCGATGACACGCGGGTTGCCTCCACCGATGCGACAAGCTCGGAGATTTCCGCCTCGCTCATGTCGGGGTTGATCTTCCGGAAGACCTCGACGCCCTCGGCTGGACGGTTCGCCTCGACAATGAGCCAGCGGGGGCTCTCGGGAAGCGTGAAGCACATGAGCGTGTAGATGGCTGCGGGAATTGCCTCGACGCCAAGCATCCAACGCCAGCCCACCCCCATGTCGCAGATGTTGCCGATGATGTAGTTTGACAAATATGCGACGAGGATTCCGAAGACAATGTTGAACTGGAATAGCCCTCCAAGCTTGCCACGGTCCTTCGCGGGGGAGATCTCCGCAATGAAAAGCGGTGCGGCAATCGTCGAAATGCCGATGCCGACTCCGCCAATGAAGCGTGCCACGACAAAGGACCACACATCCCAGGCAAGGCCGGAGCCGAGCGCCGACACAAAATACAGAATGCCGTTGAAGAAGAGGACTTTCTTGCGCCCCCACTTCTTTGTCGGGATTCCGCCGAAGCATGCGCCAAGCACAGTGCCCCACAATGCAGAACTCAACGCCCAGCCGTGCATGGTGCCACTCAGGGCCCATATCCCCTGAATCTCCTTCTCGGCGCCGGAAATCACCACCGTGTCAAAACCAAACAGAAAACCAGCCAGAGCCGATGTAATGGCCCAAAGGAGCAAATGATTCTTCTTCATAGTATCAACTCCCTATGTTGTCGGTTGATTAAAAGGCACCAGGAATGGAGGCGACATCCGCCGCAAGACGATTCCCCGCGGCCGCGGCAATTTCAATCCGGTGGCCGGAAAGATAATGGAACAGGAAACTGGCACTGAACGCGTCCCCCGCACCAACCGTGCTGACGACATTGACAGGACAGGCGGGAGAGGCGGTCTTCTCCCCGTCATGCCAGATCTCGCACCCTGCCGGCCCCAGGGTCAGAATCAGGGTGTCAAGCCCAAAGCGACTCGCCACGGCGCCACTGTCGGATTCAAGCCCAAACATGGAGGCGATTACGGGAAGCTCGTCGTCATTCAGCTTGACAATGTCCGCAGCCGACAATGAATACTCCAGTATCTCCCTTGAATAGAAGTCCTGACGCAGGTTTACATCGCAGAAGACCTTGCAGGGCGCATTGTCAAGCAACTTCCTCAGGGTGCTTCTCGACTCCACGCCACGCTGGGCAAGCGTCCCAAAGCAGAAGAGATCAAGCTCCGACATGTCAATCTCGGGCACGGGAATGTAGTCGTATGCGCAGTCGGACAGAAAATGGTAGGTCGGAATCTTCTTCTCGTCAAGGGAGACCGTGACGCTGCCTGTCGGCTGCGGAACTCGCGCGACATGGTCGACAGAGAGCCCTTCGGCGGCAATCGCCCGGGCCGCCTCGTCGCCAAGCGCGTCCTGCCCAAGGGCTGAAACCAGCAGCGACTCCGCGCCAAGGCGATGCAGGTGCACTGCCAGATTCAGCGGAGCGCCGCCAAGGTGGGCTCCGTCGTCGAAGATGTCAAAGAGGACTTCTCCAAACGATGCAATCCTAAGCGGGCGGTTCTGGGCGCCGCTCCCAGGGAATACAACTGCCATGTGCCAATCTCCTTCTGACCTTGAATGGTTGCCAAACAAAAAGCTTTTTGATGCGGACGAGGCAAATGCCCAGGCCACCCTGCCCCGGCATTGGCTGAACATGCGCCTTTGCGTTCCTACCTGCCTGAGGTGAGGCAGACGGGAGGAGAAAACCCGGCCTCAAGGCAGACCTGTTCCGTAATTCATCAATAGTCTAACCCACATTTGACAATCGCAAAGACTACCGCATGTCTTTTCCCGCCTCGCCCCGACAGGACTTCCCCGTCCATTGCCTCAAGCAACCTAGTCTTTCATGTTTACATTGAAGTATTCCTGAATTCATGTGAAATCATTCGACACAGAAATCCCACTCAAAAAAAACACAAAGGCTAGGGAAAATCGGCGAATTGTAGAGTTTTCACCAGGAGAATTGTGGAGTTTTCACACGGCGAATTGTGGAGTTTTCACACGGCGAATTGTAGAGTTTTCATCCGGAGAATTGTTGGAACCGGACGATATTCACCCCACTACACACTCCCACTCCACCGTATTACCAGGGTTCGTTTAAAAACCACGAAACACACGAAACACACGAAACACCATCGTTCCGGTATAATTTGGAGAGCAGTGACGCCATTCCACTGGATGATGATATTCGTGTCCATTCGTGTCCATTCGTGGTTCAATCCTTTCGTGCCCATTCGTGTCCATTCGTGGTTCTGGTTTTTCTTTTCGTGTATTTCGTGTGGTTCGTGGTTCAATCCATTCGCGCCCATTCGTGGCTCCTCGACCAGTTTCAGCGAAAAAAATTCAAAAAACAAGCCGCCTCCGATGTTTTTTTGAAATAATTTGCCGCCTCAACCATCGAGGTGTTGTCATTCTAGGGTTCTCCCTCCACGAATTACCCGGAACTATGTGAAGGAAATATATTTATCGACTTGCCTGACTGACGGAGTCGTCCTGCGACATTACCTCTGAGTAGAGGGTAGAGAGCAGGGAGAAGAAAGCAGTGCGTGGTCGGCGCGCGTGGGCGCGCCCCATAACGGAAGCCCACTGCATAGTGGCCACGCACTACCTTCTCTTCCCTACCCTCTCCTCCCTACTTCCTGCATAGTGGCCACGCACTTCTCCCTACCCTCTTCTCCCCACTCCATCATGCTATTCACCGGTATCACACTTCTGGTCCTTCTTGGCGTCCTCTGGATGCTGGAGGGTGTCATCGACAGCTACGCCGCCCGCAAGAAGGCCTCCGCCACCCGTATCTTCTTCCTGGTCGCCATCCTCATGGTCGTCCTGGGCGGCGTCCTGCTCCCCTTCCAAAGTCGGCTTCCCGACCTGCGAAACCCCACCGTCTGCTTCGTGGCATCCACCCTTGTCGCCTGCGGAGTCTTCACCTACCTGGGATGCTTTTTCCTGTTCAAGGCCATGGCAAAAGGCCCCAATGGAATCAGCTGGGCCTTCTTCCAGGCGGCAATGCTCTTCCCATTCACTCTCGGAATCATTGTCCACGGCGACAAGGCAACGCCCTGCCGACTCGCCGGAATCTCACTCCTCACGGCAGGACTGCTGGCATTCGGCGTCGGAGGCGACAAAAAGAACAAGGACATCCAGCAGGATGCACGCCAGGCGGAAGACAAAAGTCCACAACGGGATTTCGGCAAATGGTCCTGGCTCCTCCCCGCCCTGGCGGCCTTCGTCACAAACGGACTCGCCATGTACACCAACGCATTGTCTTCCAGATATGAGGAAATCCTTCCGCAACTGACGGATGTCACGCGCTCCACCCTGGTCTATTCCGGCATGGCCGCAGCCTGCCTTTTCCATGCACTCTTCCGAAAGGACCTGCGCAGACTCCCCACGAAGATCGAATGCGCCATGGGGCTCCTGGTTGGTATCTTCACCATCCTCGCATCATACTTCCTCGTCTTCAAGGGAAACGACCTGATGGCACGGGCAGGCGCAGGGGCAATCGCCTACCCAATCCCCGTGGGGGTGTGCGTGGTCTCGTTCACGCTCTATTCCGTAATACACCTCAGGGAAAAATACTCGCCCCTGGAATGGCTCGGAATGATCTTCTGCACCGCAGGTATCATCGTCATCATTCTCTAGAATGAAAACCGGCTGCTGAGTATTTTTGGACTATTCCTGATAATAGTCCGACTGGCTGCATGTATTACCTCGTCATTCATCGTCTTCATCATCTATTTGATTATTGAAGACAACTTCAACAATCAGATTTGGATATTCGGACAATGCTTGCTTCAACACATTACATTTTTCCCAGACGCTGCCATGGCAACAGGCAAACACTCCAGGAGCAAATTCCTCCATCGTCAGCGTCTCCGTTTTATGAAGAGATAGACGAATAGTACTCGACTTCCTCGCAGCAGAATGTAACTTATCAACAGACTCTTTTGCCAACAATGTCAATACCTGCCTGACAATAGTTGCCCAAGAATCCGTCCTATATTCCACGTCACAGAAACGGAAGGCGATCGGCTTTGAATTCGTAAAGAAGCCTGGTTTGTGAGCAACTATGTCATAGGCAAAAACGTCTGGGCGCGACGGCTGATAAGATGTCACCGGATATCGCCAAATGCACTGTGCGCGTTTGGCAAGGTCTTCTGACCTTTGTTTGATCTCCACCTCTGTCCATGCTTTTTGTCGCGCTATATATTCGTTTAGGAAGAGATGGTGCGCCTCTGCTGAGAAACCAAAAGCATCTTCCTGCAAATCGGCCAATGATCTTCCAGTCTTATTGGCAAAACTCTTGTTGCTCATTTCCGAAATATACGCAGTTAATGTCAGGTTCCCCAGCCGATGTAGCCACGTCTCGTGAATCCGCGACCAATCATTGCCAAGTGACTCGCGCCATTCTTCCGTCAGTGTCTGCGGCATGATATGTTCGACCGTATAGTCACCCAAACGTATCTTTTCGTAGACTACATTCTTAACGCCATTCACAGTAGCAGTCATACTCGTGCCATTCTCCAGCCTGGAGAAAAGATACGCCCGATTTTTCGTACGCATCTCATATACTCGCTTCTCAACCATGGCCTTGACAAATTCTGCATCATCAGGAAACCTTGCCTTACCAGATCTAGTCATCAGAACATACGCCACTTTCTCGTCATACGGCGCATCCCCATCATGTGACGAAACGCTGCGATGTAACTCAACAAACACTTTGTTCAGTGAGTTTGTAGGCAAGTCGCATATCTGTCGCCGAAGGACATAAGCGTCAATCATGCAGAGAATACGTCGTATCTGGCCAACTGACAACGCCCCATCAACAAACATCTCGAATACACGAAGCACAAATGGATAGGACGGCGTGCATTCCTGACGATTGATATTCTCCATCGCACATGCCAGAGGCCTGTCCTGTATCTCTGACGGTTCCAAAAGCATATGGTAGCATTTTGCGGCAGCAAAAAGCTGTTTGAGTAGTTCCTCGCGTTCTGAATACTTTTCAGCATACTGTTTGAACTCTGGATAAATGCGGTTCAAATTCGGGATCTCACCTTGCGCCGCAGAAAGGTAGTCACGCACAAACAGACCGACACCATCCCCCCCATCAGAACGTTGGACAAGCTTTTCTATCCGTTTCCAGTATGTGTCATAATACCTCTCCTGTAGGTTGGACGGCAAGTCCATCAGAACATAGTTGCGAATCTTATCGCCCTCGGTTAAACCGACCCCGGTAGAATTGATGCTCTCAAAGATCAGTTGCGGGTTGTCATCGCCTGAAAGCTCAATATTAATAATCTGCAATTTCTCTATAGCTTCGACAATCTCGTCGACCGTGATTTCATTTTCTAAGATACGCAACACTAAATAATCATAATTCCTCGTAATGTGGGAATCAACGATTCTTTCGGACTCTTCGACGAAAAGCCTTGAAAACGCCTCTCTGTCATCCTGAACCGGTTTTAACTTGATACGCGTTTCCTCTGGTTGGAACTTATCTACCAAATACTCCTCATAGATTCGCTGCGCCATATTTGAATCCACGGATTTCACCTTGCCAGCCTTAAGTAGATTGTATATCGCCAAAAGCAGTAGCGAGACCGTCGTCAAACGCTGCTGACCATCCACCAAAAGAAAATCAGTGGTACGCCCGCTTGGCAAATAGACGGAAACAATGCTGCCGAAGAAGTGTGTCCGTCGTTCTCCCTTCTCGACCTTCACCAGATCATCAAACAATTGCTTACAGTTTTCTTGCTTCCAATCGTAATTCCGCTGATAGACTGGAATGACGAATCGCTTCTTCGAACCATCCATGAACTCTACCAACCTCGTTTCATTACCTTTCATGCCTAACTACCTTAATCTCGTGAAGAATAAATGAAAGAAAGCGAAAACATGACAACTATCTAAAACGCAGTATGTTACTCTATCTCACAACAAAAAAAACTGCATTCACCTGGAGAGTCATCATGTCACTCGCCCAATTTAGCACAACTTCCGGGATAATCTCCTCCAGCGGGGCTTTTCCCTTGCCTCCGGCCTCCTGGCTGCCGTGGCTGCCAGTCGAAGAAACGGCTCTGCCTGGCTCCGGATGGTCTTGTCGTATTTGCAACTTCAGAGATTCAGGATATCAAAAAACTATTCCCGTTCGGGATGTTTTTTATTGAGAACTGTCATTTACACACTATGTTATTCCCGAACGGTAACAACATTGGAGGTATATATATGCCAAAAGAGAAGCTGGAATCAATAGCAGCCATCGGCAACCTTATTCGCAAAACCAGGAAGGAGCAGAGGATTTCCCAAGCCACGCTTGCAGGCTTGTCCTCGGTGGGAACGCGCTACATCTCCGATTTGGAGAACGGCAAGGAGACGATCCAGATACAGAAGTTGCTGAATGTCCTGAATGCACTTGGACTTGGCCTATACATCTACAACCGATGGGACAATGACTGATGGATTACCTGGACGTCTATTTGTATGACAGGAAGATTGGGATCCTGTCGTCTGACAATGGCCGAATGGCGTTTCGCTATGCCCCTGCGTACTTGGAACAGGAGAGAAGCGAGGCCCTTTCCTTTTCGTTGCCTCTACGTTCGGAACCATATCCGGAAGAAGCAATTATCCCGTTTTTTGCAAATCTTCTTCCAGATGAAGGCGTCCGTGTGCGAATAGCGGAAATCCTGCAGGTATCTCCAGATAATGTCTTTGCCATTCTGAAAGAAATCGGTGAGGATTGCGCTGGTGCTGTCGCTTTCTATGCCCAGGACAAATCTCCGCAGACCATCCAGGAACCGCTCTACAGAAAGCTCTCCGAAGATGAAGCGGACGATGTGCTGACTCATCTTTCCGAGCGTCCCCTAAACATCGGGGCGGAGGATTTCCATATTTCGGGGGCGGGCGCACAGGACAAGCTGGTGGCGTCCATCGAACGCGGTCATATATTGCTGCCGCTGATGGGAACCCCGTCAACCCATATCATCAAGCCCGGAATCAACCGCTTTCCAGAAAGCGTATTCAATGAGTTCTATTGCATGAAGCTGGCGAAGTATTGTGGCATCCAGACGGCGGAATGCGACATCATCACGGTCAAGGACAGGGCATATTATTCTGTCAAGAGATATGACCGTCAGAAGGTAGACGGATGCTGGCAACGTCTGCACCAGGAGGATTTCTGTCAACTTCTTGGTGTTGACCCGAAAATCAAATATGAATCAGAGGGCGGACCGAAACTCGTCCAGTGCTTCGAACTATTGCGAAAAATGGAATTGTCGGCCATGGATACCATTCGATTCCTGCAGCAGATTATCTTCTGCTTTCTAGTGGGCAACGGCGATGCCCACGCCAAGAATTTCTCAGTAGTATATAGGGGAGGGAAGCCCTGCCTTTCTCCTGCATACGACATGCTTTCCACGACCGTCTATCCCAATCTCGCTCAGAAACTCGCCATGAAGATCGACACTGAATGCAATTTCCGCTGGATTACGCCAGGAAAATTCGTACGTATGGGACAGAAGGTTGGTCTGACTGAAAAAGTGGTCAGAAGGCAAATCCAGGAGATGCTGGGAAAAATACCCAAGGCCCTGGCACAATTCAACGCAAAAGACGCTATCAGGCATCCAGCGGAAATCTACGAGAGAATACAGTCCGGAATTGAGATACGGATGAAACAGCTCGGTGAGGACTGAAAAGCCTGCTGATTGGACCATAACCTGTTAGGTTATGCTATTAAAGTAGAACCTAACAGGTTATAAGTTAAACCGCAGACACAACGTAAACCCTGGACGATTCCGCGAAAAATCTTGAATTTTGGGCAAAATACCCCGCCAAGGCGGGAAAAGGCCGTCTGGCGGGAAATGGAGGATTAGGAATAGCAAACTAACGAAATCGAATTAACTTACGTAGTGTTGTTGCTTGAAGATGAAAACAAAAGGCATTTTATGGAGCAGGTATGGCCGTTGAACTGAATTCTTTTTTCCAGGCGATTGCTGAACGCCATCAAGAATCTCATCGCAAAGAGAATCACCTGTCAGATATGACATATGCCTTATGCCAGTCTGATGAGGCGTTTAAGCAGTTCTTTCTTGATTTCTTCTTTGGCAATGGCAAAATAAACGCATGTCGAGAAAAAGTTGAAATAACACGCGAGTTGAGTTTTGATGAGGGACGTCCAGATTTTTCTATCTGCGTTGGAGACAAGGATATTTATCTTGTTGAAGTCAAGATATGGGATGGCAAGCATCATTTTGCTCAATACATGGATATATTGGTAAAGGAGCATAAATGTAAGAAGGAGGATGTAAGGGGGAGTCTTGGTTACATTGCCAATTACAAGATAATTGTGCCTGATTTGTCTGATGACGATAAAACAGCGTATGAAATAGTCTGCGATAATGGAAGAACTGTAAGGACATGGAAAGAGTTCGTGGGGAGATTGGAGAGTTACAAAAACTTCAATGATTCAGTAATCAGCGGATATGTTCAGTATGTTCGGAGTATATGTCCATTCGATGATTTTGAATTAGCCGAATCAACTGTTATAAAATTGACTGATTTTAGGGAGGTTTCTCATTTTATCAATGGTTTGGCGAAGAAAATCAATGATATGGCGAAAGAAGGTGTTTTCCCATATAATTCCTCCAGAAAGTTTGGTTCTCAAGGGTGGATGGGGCATTTCTTTGAACTGCGTAATTTTGAGGATGAGAAATCAGCATGGGGGTGGGTCGGAGCCAACTATACCCAGAATGGTGCTGTGGTATTCGTTGAGTTTGAAAACAGAGATGGCTGGGGAAAGCCCGTATGTGAACTGTTTAGGAGTTTGCCTTTCAAGGGTGACCTGCGTTTTTATCTAAATGACAATTCTGTGAGTTGGAATGAATTCTTTGAAGGGGTCATTGCGTTTGTGAAGGCTAAAGGGGAACTTCCTTGCCCACAATTCGTTAGCCTGTCATTAGATGGTGCTAAAAGAATAGAGTCGTTACTGGTGATGAAATCACTGCCTTGGCTGATGGACAGATTCTTCTTGGCTTCGTCTAACAAACAATTGACAGAATTTAGCGAAGCAAGTAATAAATGGATGGTATCTTCATCCGATACTGAACATGGTGATTCAGAAACGCAAGAAAGTCATTGTGGTAGGTATTACGTTTTGACACACAATGAACAAAAGATTATTGAGTTCTGGCTTGGCGCATTTTTTAATAAAACCTTGTATACAAAATCACGTGACACGTTTTCCGAGCAACCGAGGTTTTTATTTAATATCTCCATTGAAGATTATGAACATCTTCCATTGGATATGGATAAAACTGGATGGTATGAAATCAAGGAATGGAAACGCGCCGTCCGTGAAATAACACTTTACAATCGCGGTAGTAAATTCAGCGACATCGTGAATAGCGTTGTTGAAGTTCTCAAGGAAATCATTCATGGATATGTCCAGTCTTCATCAGAATGAACTGCCATTATTCTCCGCCGATGCCGCCATCGTCCTTTTCTCCGCATCGCCGCCGTCCCCATTCTCCGCAGTCAAGAAAGCGGTGGGAGGAGTTTGCACGAGAAAATAACTCCCGTCCTTTGCCCATAGTTGGTGTCTGTTGATTAAGGTGTCCTTGTGAACTTCCAGTAAAAATTATCTCTAAAACCTGAATCATCCCCGTTCAAGTCGCTCATCAGCCAGGAAATCCTCGTGATTTCCCGGCTTTTTCATTTGCAGCCCCGCGGATCCGTGCCATATCTTTAGGAATAATTACTCCTAACAAGTCCATTGCCTACCACGAGGGAACGCACATGAAACTGGACATGCACATCAGGATTCCGGAAGCGCCCGTCATCACCCGGAAGAAGGTCAGAGGCCACGTCTACATCTACTACGAATATGACCGCACATACGACAAGGAGAAGCGGATCACCTATCCGAAGCGCGCGTCCATAGGCAAGCTGGACGCGGACGGACTCATGGTGCCGAATGCGAATATCCGGAAATACCTGCCGGGCGTCCATCTGCCGGGGGAACGCCGCGTCGGCAGCGCGTCAGCGGATGCCTGCGCGTGGGGGTCTTCTTCATCATCGGGCAAATCATTTCCGACTGCGGAATCAGGGAGAAGCTCTCCCCCTTTTTCAAACCGAGGGAGGTGGGGTTGCTGCTCGACCTGGCCGCCTACTCCATCATCAGCGAGGACAACGCCGCCCAATACTATCCGGACTACACGTTCAACCACCCCAT
>ERZ1034873.184-NODE-184-length-37859-cov-5.358216_pt1 | contig 37859 bp, 30 predicted proteins | sample MGYA00520689_ERZ1034873 | MGnify/ENA primary metagenome ERZ1034873 (study PRJEB33766, sample SAMN09781722) | gut metagenome | biome: gut microbiome | host: Homo sapiens | place: Madagascar | study: EMG produced TPA metagenomics assembly of the PRJNA485056 data set...
GGGCGGGAGGAACGGGAGGAGGCACAGGAGGGCCGCGGCGAAGGCGCGCGACATCGGGGACGGTGCGGAGGCGGTGCTGTAACCTGTCATCTTCCTGTCACTCCTTTTGGCGGTGGATATTGTTGAAGTTGAGGTTTTGCGGTGGCCATTTATTGGACTCTGCCGAAAAGTGCCATGACGAGAGGTTTCCAGCCGTCGGGGGACACGATGGGGACCTCCGTGTCAATGCGGAAAGGTCCTGGCGCGTCTGGAGCCCGTCCGTTGATGACAAACAGAAACTTCGTTTCCCCGATGGGTGTTATCTTTGCCTCAAGATTCCTTTCCGAGACCACACCCAGTTCCACGGGGCGTTGCGCGGATACAATGAATTCTGCGTGTAGTTGCCCCCCTGGAGGGACGACCCCCAGGTTCATGACTGCCGACGGTCTGACACGCAGAAGTGGGACGGATTCTCCGGAGACGGCGACGCGTTGGAATCCATCGTGCGTTTCCACGAAGATACTATGGGCGAAGGCGCCAGAGATGCCCTCCTGCATTATTGAGACCACGACCTCAAGCGTCCCTCCGGCCGGCACATAGTTGGCATCTGTCTTCGCGAAAAGGCATCCGCAGTCCGTGCGGACACCGACATCCTCCAGGGGAGTCTCGCTGTGATTCACAATCATGAACCGCGCGACGGGAGGTGTGTTGGCGGGAAAGGAGCCCAAGTCCGCGCAGGGCGGCTCCACGTTCCATTCGCCACGGACGCAAGGGGCGGATAACAGAAGCGTGGAGAAAAGCAATTGCATGGACGGAATTCTCATCGTTGACTCCACAGTGTCGTCCCGTCCTGGCTCATCGTGACACCCATGCAGGTGTTGAACCTCTCCATGCCGATCATGCTGAACCGCAGTTCTCCCGAAGAGTCGAAGTCCTCCCAGGTGAAGGTCTTCTCCTGCGTCCCGTCCGCAAAGAAACTGTTCGTCCCCCAGAGCGAGACATGGACAGTCACTCCTTGCACGACGGCGTCGACCATGATGTATCCATCGTAGAGGACAATGCCATCCCCGAAGTCCGTTGTGATGCGGTGCTTTCCTTCGTCCGAATGGCTTGTGAGGCCTGTTGCTCGAACACGCGTCGTGTCCAGAACGGGGCCGCCCTCGTACAGGCGCGCCGTCGCGTATGCGTCGCCGACGGCTGGGCACTTCAGCCAAAGATGCCTTGCGCCGCCGTACCATCCGCTGTCTGCCCAGTGGATGGAATTATCGACCTCCAGGTATATGTCCTCTCCGATGCAGGGAAGCCTCCAGTCCCGGCCATACCCGACCCGGCAAGCGACTTCGCCGCCGAAGGAGGCAGACTTGACGCGGACGAAGGACGCGTGCGAACCAGGCGTCCCGTCCAAATTCAGCCAAGTTGCGACAAGACGCACATCTCCTGTCTCCTCGAATTTGTATCGGAGGACGCCGTCCCTTTCCATGGCATACTCTTGTCCGTTCACGGATAGCGTCCATGACTCCACTCCTTCGGGAAGTGATGCTCCGAGACGCATTTCATCGTCCTTGCGGATGTCAATCGTCTCCATGGAGGCAGTATCAGCCGTTTCCCAGAGGATATCGCCGGTGACCGATACGGCCGAGTCCTGCCAGGAAACCTCGACATGGCATGGAGTTCCGCCGGGGTTCAGTGGAAGGTCGACAAACCAGCGGTTTCCTGCGACGCGCCGTATTTTAGGGAGGGGATCCTCACCGTCTGGTTCCACGTAGTATCCTGACACGGCCATTCCCTCAACGCAGAAGGCCTTGTCTCCGCCGATGCACACGGGTGATACGAGACTACTCTCCGGCAGAACAGCGCGGGCCATGCTCGCCAGGCGCGTTTCCATCCAGTCTGCCACTCCGTCGGCATCGGAATCCTGCCCGGAGAGGCAGACGAGCGTTATTGACTCCACGCGCAACGACGACCTCCCTGCCGCGTCGCTCCAGGAAATCCGGACCGTATGCGCCCCTGTCCTCAGGAAAGGCATCATGCATTCTCCCCGGCCGGCTCCATCGGCGAGGGTGATTTTAATGGGTGCTCCGCAGGATGCCCCGTCCACGGCGACGTCCAGGGAGAAGGATCTGGGCTGCGCATTATTCCAGTGCCAGGGCGTTCCGTCATCATTCGAGGCGGCTTCTGCAATCTCCATGGACAGCACATATATTCCGTCTTCTGTGATCGGGACTGAATATTCGAGCCATCCGGAGCGTCCCCTGGCGACTGCCGAGCCGTTGTCAGTGTCCCAGCCGCCGTCGGAATCAGTGAAGAGACTGCCTTCCATTTCGACGGTCGCAGAGATTCCGCCATCGAAGTCGGCGGCAAGCGGATTGCTGAACGCCACATCCACTTCCCAGCCATCGCTTCTTCCGTCTCCGTCCGTATCTGGGGAATTAGGCGCGGTTCCAGCCGCGTACTCCCGAATGTTTGACAGTCCGTCGCCATCGGAATCCAGAGCCGCGTCATCCACAAGTGGATCCAGTCCGCCGGCCACCTCCCAGCCATCCGGCATTCCGTCTCCGTCTGTGTCCATGCGTCCGGCGTCCGTGCCGAGAATCATCTCCTGCAAGTTGGACAGCCCATCGCCGTCTTCGTCTCCCTCTGCCGTCAGTTGGAAGCCGCACCATGCCTCGTAGAAGTCGCTGATGCCGTCGCCGTTTGAGTCCCTGTACTCCTCGCATCCGATGTCCACTCCAATGCCCTGTGGGCGGGGTGTCCCGGCGTAGTCCATGGGAGGTGCCCCGTTGGAGGAACCGGCATCGATGCAGGGTGAGCCGGGTGTCAGGAAGAGTCCTCCGGCAAGCCCTGGGTCGGTTGCGATGCATCCGGTCTCCGCGTTCGCGCGTTCGTTTGACACGATGCAGTGGGACATGGACACGCTGCATCCGTCGATCCTCTCGCGGAAGACAGTATTCAGCATGTGCACTTCGCCATAGCCAACTATCGTGGCGTTGCTTCCTGATGTGTTGCGCGAGAAGGTGCAATTGACGGCGTCCAGGAGCGATGTCCCGTCAATATGTGCGATCTGACCTGTCGACGCCAGGTTGTTTCCATACACGGCCGTATTCGTCATGTGGATTCCGGAGTTCCAAGCCACGAAGACGGCTCCCCCGCCGGAATCGCATCTGCTGACGCGGCAGCTCTCCATTTTCAAATCGGAGGACGAGAGCTTTATGAGGGAGCAGTTACTTGCCTGGTACGCACATTCGACGATCTCTGTCCCTTCCATACGGCATCCGGACGATTCGGCATAGAGGACGCATCCATCCGAGAAGCCATAACTGGAGTGTAGGTCGGAGTCTTCTGGCTGCGGTCCGAAGTCGCGGAAGCGGCAGCGGCGCAGTGTCAGGCAGGCTCGATTCAGGGAGATGGCGGATGCTCCTCCCCAACTCTCCGCGAATTCGATGCCGGACAGCCGCGATGCGTATGTCTCGCCACTTTTCAGGGAGAGGAAGGAGTGTTCGCCAGGCAAGTTCACCACGACAGTCCCCCTCGCCCCCGTCGCGTCCAGGGCTATGTCGAAGCCCCCGAAGTCCAGGCCATGGTTCCCCTCGCCCGAATAGACTCCAGGTGCTACAAGGACAATGTTCTCGTATTGTGCTGTCCGAGACGCCTTCACTGCAGCGGCAAGAGTCTTCAGCGGCCTCTCGGGAGAGAGCCCGTCCGCGCTGTCGTTTCCATCAGGGGAGACGTGTATCATCCGTGCGGCGGCGTTGGGGTTTCGCCCGTGTGAGATTTCCTCTCCATCGTTCATACCGTCCCCGTCCGTGTCTGCGCGGAAGATGTCCGTGCCGAGTAGGTACTCCTGTAGATTCGGGATACCGTCTCCGTCTTCGTCTTCATCTGGAAGAATGCCGTTTGTTCCCTCGAGGCAATCGGGGATACCGTCTCCGTCCGTGTCCAGGAATTCGTGGCAACCGATGTCCACGCCGTTTCCTGCAGGGCGTGCATTTCCGAAGATGTCTGGGGTGGGAGTGGCGTCGGTGGTTCCCGCATCGATGCATGGGCTTCCTGCAGAAAGCAATCCTGCGCCTGTCAGCATTGGATCAGCCATAATATTTCCGATTCCGTGCCGTGACCAGTCGACAGTCGTGCAACAGTAGTTTGCGGAGAATCGGTCGCTCTGCCCGGGAAGGGACACCACACCTGTGACGATGGAGTTCCTGAGTTCCGCGTTTCCATCCAGCCTGGCAGACACTCCGTCCTTCGACGAACCTCCGGCGATGGTCGAGTTCTTGAGCACAAGCCGGCAGTTTCCTCCGATTGCCAGATCCGAACAGGAATTTGTTGCGCGGTTGTCCAAGAGCAGGCAGTTTATGAACTTTGCGCCGGGAACGACCGTTCCCCCACTGCCTTGCGTACTCCAGCTACCTTCTGCCGACAGGACGCCACCGCTCCCTGTGCAGAGATTATGTATGAACCTCGTTGAATGGAACTCGGCATCAGCATTGCACAGCAGCACCGCGCCGGCTCCAACGCCGACGTTTCCGAGGAATATGCTGCCTTCAATCACATTGCCAAAGGAGTCGTCAAGAAGTAATGCGCCCGCATTCGCACCCCCCATTCCCTGCCGGGAAATGTTTCCGATGAAGGATGATCCGGAAATCATGACAGTTCCCTTCTTGCAGCGCACGGCGGCCGTGGATTCTCCGCCCGCCATGTACGTTGAATTCCCGGGTCCGTATGAGACCTCATGTCCAGATCGGTTGTCCTCGAATACGCAGTTCAGGATTGACATGGAGGCGTTCTCCAGATCGATGGCGGTGCCGCCAGAAGTGGTGTATCCATTGCGCACGTGCAGGCCGGAAATGCGGCTGGAGGCAGTTTCGCCGGAGTCAAGTCGCAGAAACGCCCCGGCCCCTCCCAGGTCGATGATGGTATCGGACGTTCCGGAGACTGCTATGAGGGCGATGTCCGTACCCTGGAAGTCCAGTTCACGGTTGCCTTCGCCGGAATAAATGCCTGGATGGACAAGGACGACGTTGTCGCAGGAGGAATCCTGTAAAAGATCTATGGCCCGTGCAAGCGTCCTTACCGCATTCTCCGAGGTCAGTCCGTCAAGCGTGTCGTCTCCGTGTATGCTGTCGGCATGGACAATTCGTGTGTGCAGAAGCGGGTCGAATCCCATCAGGAGTTCTTCGCCATCTGCAATACCGTCACCATCGGTGTCCGTCGATGACATTTCGGTTCCCGCAAGATACTCCAGCAGGTTTGGAATGCCGTCGCCGTCGGAGTCGTCGGTGGGGGCGGCATCCCCGCCCGGCTCAAGGATATCGGGCATTCCATCTCCGTCCGTGTCCAGGAATTCGTGGCAACCAATGTCGGATGCGGTTCCGGACGGCCGGGCGACGCCGAGAATGTCCCTTTGGGGGAAGCCAGATGAAAGGCCGGTGTCAATGCAGGGGGATGACGCCAGAAGCAGACCTGCCGGTGTCAGCCCCGGGGGAGCCTGGATGTTTCCCGTGCCGTATGCGCCTAGGGGTTCGGGGCAGCAGGAATTGGTGACGGCGAGCTCTCCTCCCTGGCTGGCTTGGATGCCGCCTGTAGCGGCACAACCTCCGATGGATGCCTCGCCGCCGGTTGCCAGCGAATTTCCGCCAGGAGAGTTTCCGAAGGCGAAAGTGCAGCATACGGCTACCAGGGTTGTTCCCGTGCCTGCCTGGACATCGGAAGCGGCTCCTTTCGACCTGCAGTACAGGAATAGGCAGCCAGACATCTCCAGCCGAGATGGAATGTCGCGTCTTGTCTGTGTCTCTTGGTCGTAGATATTCAGACGCATGGCGGTGGCAGCGCCGCCGTTCTGCGCCACGCATCTTTTGAAGCGGCATGAGTCCATGTACGCTTCCGCGCCAGCGAGAAGCACCGCGCCGGCGTTTGCCCCGCGGTTGCCGATGAAGACACAGCGCCGGAATTCATTTCCCTGCGACTCCACCAGTTTCACTGCGCCGGCGTTCATGTAATCGTCATTGTAGAAACAGGAGTCCGTGGATTCGGAGACGTTTCCGTAGAAGACGCAGTCTGCGGCGAGTACTGTTCCTCCCTCCGCATAGACTGCGGCTGTCGACATTGCATCCTGCCAGTGTTCTTCGAAGCATCCTTCCGAGTATTCATATCGCACGAGTCGTCCGGATCGGTTATTCTCAAATATGCAGTTCCGGATGTCCAGCGATGCGTCTTCCAGGCACACTGCCGTGCCGTGCGAGGCGGCGTATCCGTTTCGTATCGTGAGTCCGTCGATGCGGCTAGCCACGGTTTCGCCATTGTGGAGGTAGAGGAACCGTCCCTCGCCCCCCAGGTCCACGATAGTATCCTGCGCCCCCATTGTGGAGCGGATAATGATGTCATCACCCATGAAGTCCAGATTTCTGTTCTGCGTGCCGGAATAGACTCCTGGTGCTACCAATATCACATTCTCTGCAGAGGCATTCCTCTGCACCGCCAGCGCCCCGGCGAACGTTCTCTTTGCGTCCGAGGGCGCAAGGCCGCTGTTCGCGTCGTCTCCGTTCACGGCATCAAGATACACGGCGCATGTCGTCACCCCCACCGTCAAACCATATTCTGTTTCGATGGAGTCTTCCAGTCCGTCGTTGTCCGTGTCAGCTGCCATTGCCGGGATGGCCAGTGCCAATGCGAGCATGGAAGCCATTGCCAGTCGTTGCAGTCGCGAGGGTGTCAGATGTCCTTCAATGATTATTGACATTCTGCGGCTCCTTTGGCGGTGTATCTCAAGCCGGGGCGCCCCGTTGGCCGGGGGGGGCTGTCATGAGCAGGTGTATTTGCCACTCATACAGTAAGTTGTTGAATTCATGGCTTACGCCTTACATATAAAGATAATCGGCGATTGGCATTTTCGCAAGCGATATATTTTCCATGCCTTTTCACGGGGGAGATGCGCCTGGCAAAAAAGAGCGCAAATGTGTCAGAGGGAAAACCGGAAGTCGGGACTGATATAAATATCTGCAGGGGGCTTATTGGATTCGGCTCCACAACCATCCCATGACAATATGTGATGTCTGATTATGACTCCTTTGCTATGACTCCGGTCTGGAACTCCTGCCCCCTAATGTAGAGATTGGTGGCGCCACACATACTGTTTCCCTGGGGTGGGCTTCCTCTATTCGAGAATATCGAGAATGCAGCAAGCTGAGCGGCTGAGCCAGTTCATGGCATAGTAGATGATGATTCCCATTGGAAGTAGTGAATCCACGACATCCAGGGCTCCTCCAAGTCCCGGAATGACTCCAGAATCCTTGGCGGAGGCGGCGCGCTTGAGGAGTGATTCGCAGAGGTCTCCGACAAGTCCCAGCGTGGCGGCTAGGAATCCAAGGAGGATTGCGACTGGGAAGGTGAGCTTGAGGGAGGTTGCGAATATGCAGAAGAGAACCGATGCGATGATGGAGGAGGCGATTCCGCCGAAAAGCCCCTCCCAGCTCTTCTTCGGGCTCACATGGATGGCAAGCTTGTGGTTGCCACCGGGCAGCTTTGCAGTGAGGGTGCCGACAAAATACGCGCCAATGTCGGCCACCTTCGTGATGACTACAAGATAGGCAAGGCAAAGAGGCCCGTTGAGAACCTCCGAATAGAATATACGTGCAAGGAACGAAAGACTCCAGCAGACCGTGACTCCGATGAGGAGGGTCTTTGCGACTGCGGCAAGGGACGCGGCTGTCACCTTCTGGTTGAACTGGAGGACAAATGCCAGGAGAAGGAATGCCAGGAGAAGCACCGGGTCTGGGAGGAACGCCGTCCAGGCATTCGCAATCAACGCCACGGCATAGAGTTGCAGAAGGATTTCCTCCCGGTGCAGTGACTTGAACCCCGCCAGTGCGCATCCTTCATGGTTTGCCGTGAAGAGGATTGCCGCAGCAAGAATCGAAAAGGCGGCGCGCCCCCAGGTTCCAGGAAGGAAGAAGACCAGGAATACGACGAGGATGAGGGGGATTGCAACTTTTAGGCGCTGTGAAAGCATGGGTATGTCTCCTGGTCAAATTACGGAGGGGTTGGCAGGCATTATCTTATGCCCGCGTGGTTAGTAATCGAGGAAAATATAAGTCGGTCGTATCAATGCGCTTTCACGAAGAGATAACGAGTTTGCAGAATCCGAAGGTCAAGCAGGTCGCCAGGTGGCGTGACAGGCCTGACCGCGACAGCAGCCAGGTTGTTTTGGCGGAGGGCTACCGCGCCCTTGTGCGGGCGCTTGCGGGCGGCTATCGTATTCGCGAGGTTTTTGCCTGCCCGGAGTATTTCCCTGCGGAGAAACACCACGAGGAGGAGCTTCTGCAGGAGCTTGCCGAAAGGGGCGCACGGCTGATTCGCGTTGCGCCGGCCGCCTTCGAAAAGATGTGCTATAGGGATCGTCCAGAGGGACTCCTTGGAATCGGGCCACAGCTCCACCGTGGCCTGGATGACCTGAAACTCTCGGAACACCCATTCTTCCTGGTGGCCGAGCAAATCGAAAAGCCCGGCAACCTCGGCACAATCATGAGGTCCTCCGACGCTGTGAAGGTTGACGGCCTAATCCTCTGCGACTCCAAGACCGACCTCTACAACCCGAATGTCGTCCGCGCCAGCACCGGCAACCTCTTCACTCTGCCAATTGCCGAGGCGACAACCGCGGAGACCATCCCCTGGCTCAAGAAAAAGGGCGTCAGAATACTTTCCACCTCACCGCATGTCGACACCCTCTACACCGACGTGGATTTGACCGGGCCGGTGGCGGTCGTGGTAGGCGCAGAACAGTATGGTCTGACGAAGCCCTGGATTGACGAGGCGGACCTGGCTGTCCGGCTGCCGATGCTGGGGGAGGCCGACTCGCTGAATGTCGCCACCGCCACCGCAATTCTTCTATACGAGGTTGTCAGACAGAGGCTTGCCGCCGGGATTGTCAAGGATCCGGGACGGGTGCCCGACTCGGCTGACTGCTAGGGGGAAATCCTTGACGGACACTTGACATGGGAGAGGAACCGAAGTTCAGACCAGCAGGTTTCGCCCGGCCGCTCTTCCGTGCGATGAGCGTGCTCCTCCTTGCACTGCTATGCGTAGTCGCATGGCACCAGCTCCGCCCAAGAAAGGCGCTTCTCGAAAAGTCAATACGTGAGCAGAGCCGCCTTGTCTATGTCCCCGCATGCAGGGGAACCCTCGCCGCCCGGGACGGGACGCGCCTAAACTACACAGTCCCCAGCTACTCGATTGTCATCCGCCCCGAACTTGTCAGGGATCCCCGTGACACGCGGATGACAACGCTCGCAAAACTCGAAAGCGTCCTCGCATCGGTCGCATCCGCCCTCGGTCCGGAATACTACGCCACGAGACCGGGAAGGAACGCAATCCTGCGGCATCTCGAAAAAGAACCCGCAATGCCCTTGACACTGTGGGAGGAAGTAGACGCGGAGACACGCGGACGCTGGCTGGCGCTGCGAAATGAGTTCCCCTCCACAGAACTCACCCTCGCCTGGAAACGATGCTACGACGAACCTGGGCTGGCACCGCAGCTGCGGGGGACCACGCGCAGGGAACACCCGAAAAGCTCCCTGGAACGCTATTGGAATGCAAATTCAATGGAGCTGACAGGAGCCTCCGGAATGGAGAAGGCGCTGGACTATCTGCTGGCGGGGCAGGGCGGTGCGGAGTTGCTCCAGACAGACGTCCTTTCATATAGAAGCAGCGTCCTAGACTCGCGTCCCGCGGTGCGCGGCGACGACTGCCGGCTCTCAATGGACATGGATGCGCAGAGGCTTGCCGAGGCACGCTTCCGCGACGGCGGTCTCAAGGGGGCGGCGGTTGCAATCGAGATGGCCACAGGGCAGGTGCTGGTCATGGCGTCGCTCCCGGCAACCCCGCTTGGAGAATCCGGTGGGGCGCCAGGGGGGATGCTCAACCGTGCCCTCGCAGGATACTACCCGCCCGGCTCTGTCATCAAGCCGTTATATGCGGCGTACGCCATCGAAAAGGGACTCGCCACAATGGAGAAGCCAATCGTGGAATGCCCGGGATTCTACCAGTTGACAAAGTCACGCCGAATCGGTTGCTCGCATGTCCACGGAGGAGTTGCAATCGTCAACGCAATCTCCCTCTCCTGCAACACCTACTTCTGCACCCTGGCCTCGAGCTTCCCACGCGAACAACTTGACGACTTCGCCGATTTCTTCGGCTTCGGAAGAAAAACAGGCGGAGATCTCGGGGAGCAGGAAATTCCTGGAATCCCATTCTCCCCCGCATGGGTGAAACGCAGCCGCAAAGCCGACAACACATGGCATCCCGGCGACGCCGCAAACGCAGGAATCGGGCAGGGCGGATGGATCGTCACGCCAATGCAGATGGCACTCGCGACAAACTACTTGCTGACAGGCAAGCTGCTGGCGCCACGATACTTCCTAAAGGACGAACCAAAGGTCAGGGCAACACACGATTTCCTGGAATACGCACGGCGCATCGTGGTGGAAGGAATGAGGCGATGTGTCATCTCGGGGACGGGACAGACACTCAAGACAACCAGGCTGCCTATCCTTGCAAAGACGGGGACGGCGGAGAATGCGCCTGGAATGAAGCCCCACGCATGGGTCGTGGCGGCGGCACCCGCGAACGCACCGAAGTATCTGGTGGTTGTCGCCGTCGAGAATGGCGGAGGCGGAGGCAGAATCGCCGGCCCAATCGCCAGGGACATCCTGCTGCTCCTTACGGGGAAATAACCATCTAACTACTTGCAGTGCAAGTGGTTATGCAAAAAAAGAAAGAAAGGGGAATGGAGGCGGTGCGTCCGCATCCCGGCAATTCCCTCGGACATCAGATTGCGACCCGCCTCTGCAACGCAGTGACGTCGCCCCTATTTGACGATTTTGATATTGTATTTGACAGGGGCTCCGAGGAGTGCGGTGCGTGCTGCCTGGTTGGGCTGCGGATAGTCTGGCGAGAGGAGCTTCCAGTGTTTTTCGCCATAGAGTGTATCGGCAATTGTCTGGACTCCTGCATCTGTGCCCATGAAGGTGATTGAGATGACCCCGTTTTCATCGGGGGTGGCATTTCCAGAGGCATTGCCATTGTTCTTATCGAGGAAACTCTGGATTCTTTCGGGGGAGGGGAGTTCATCTGCAAGCCATACGTGGGTCACTTCGTCATGGACCTTCGCCAGTGACGTGCCGTGCTGTCCACGCAGGGAGTCGGCGCCATTGGAGGAGGCCATGGTGACATTCTGGCGGGGATTCTGCGCCTGCGAGACCACGAAAGCCTGGCTGTCCCTCAGCGAAAACCCCTGGGAGGGGTCGGCAGTCTTGCCTGAAAGCTCAACTCCGGTGTCAAGACGCGGCGATGTGTAGGCGCGTGCCGGCGCCCTGGGGATGGACGCGACTGCCCTGGGAGCCACCTCGTCAATGAAAAGGGAGTCCACGGAGACAGGCGTATCCGTGGAAGCGGCGACCGCGTCTCCACCCAGGTATGCACTCTGACGGCCAATATAGAAGAATGCGCCGGCAATCACTGCGACCAGCGCGGCCACCTTGAGGACATATTCGAAGAGTGCGCGGCGCGGCGCGGCGATGGAGGGCTTGGGCGCCAGGAATTCCTCCTCGTCCATCTCGTCACGGCATGCCTGGGAAATCCCCTCCGCAAGACCTGACGGCGTTTCGCAGTATCCGTCAAGGAGTTGGTTAAGTCGACGCTCCCTGCCGACGAAGCCACGGCACTTCTCACACTCTGCGAGGTGGGAGGTGACTTGAGGCATCTCCTCCCCGTAGGCGTAGTCCAGAAGAACTTCCTGGGACGGACATTGGAGAGATTTTTCGGTCATTTTCTTATTACGGAAAAGGAGAGGTTGTTTAGGAGGGGCACTAGAGATTGAGCGCCTGCCGCAGCAGTTCGCGCCCGCGGTTGATCCGTGACTTCACGGTTCCCACGGCGCAGTGCAGAATCTGCGCGATTTGCTCGTAGTCCAGTTGTTTGACATTTCGCAACAGCACAGCCTGCCGATAGACCTCTGGAAGCGACTTCATTGCGGCTTCGGTGCGGTCACGCAGTTCGACGAATGCGACCTCGCGATCGGGCATCATCCTGTCGTCGGGCAACTCCATCTTCAGCGGCGCGTCTCCGGAGGAGTTCTTCGGCTCCAGCGGCGCATCCACGCTGATGTTCCTGCCCGCTCCACGCACCTTGTTCCAACGGTAGCGGTTGTTGCAGAGATTCATCACAATCCGATACATCCACGTGCTGAACTCGGCGTCGCCCCGGAATTTTGGAAGGCTTCGGTAGATGCGTATGAACGCATCCTGGGCGACCTCCTCCGCATCCTCGCGGTTGCCAAGGAATGCCAGCGCCTGCTGGTAGGCGCGTCCTGAATGGCGTGCCACAAGCTCGTCAAAGGCACCCTGGTCCCGTGTGCGCTGGAAGCGTTCCACGAGTTCCCGGTCCGTGGCTCTGGATTGATCGTCTCCTACGACCATTTATATGATTTGTGGTTCCCTGGAATATGTGAAAACTTTTCCTGAAAAGGATACTGTCCTTGGAGAACAGCGCCGTGTGCGGAAGCCAAAAAAGGGCGACCACCCTGCGGAATGATTGTCTCCGCAGAGGCGTGCCGCCCTTGTGCATTTTCCTTTCTTCAGACAACTAGCAGGCTGCCTTGACAAGTGCCAGGAAGTCTGCGGCCTTGAGGGCGGCACCGCCGATGAGTCCACCGTCGATGTCGGGCTGGGCAAGGAGACCTGCGGCATTGGCGGGCTTCATCGAACCGCCGTAGAGAATGCGGAGCTTGCCGGCGCAGACAGGGCAGAAGGCCTTGCCGATGAGCGCGCGGATGAAGGCGTGAACCTCCTGGGCCTGCTCGTTGGTGGCAGTCTTGCCAGTGCCAATCGCCCACACGGGCTCGTAGGCAAGAATCACATTGTCAAGCTGGTCCATCGTGACACCGTCAAGATCCCAGCGGACCTGCTTCTCGATGATGGCCTCGGTGACGCCCTTCTCACGCTCCTCAAGCGTCTCGCCGACGCAGAGGACGACCTTCAGGCCGGCGGCAAGGGCGGCCTTGACACGCTTGTTGACGGTCTCGTCGGTCTCCCCAAAGTACTGGCGGCGTTCGCTGTGCCCGATGATGACGTGGGTCACGCCCATCTCGACAAGCATCTTCGCGGAAATCTCGCCAGTGAAAGCGCCGTTCTCGGCCCAGTGGACATTCTGGGCGCCCACAACGAGGGGAGTGCCCTTGGCGGCCTCCTGGACGGCGGCGATGCTGGTGAATGGGGGGAAGACCATGACCTCGGGGGCGCATGCGCATCCGCAGGCGCCGTCGCAATTCGACCTGATGTCAGCGATGAGCTGGGCGCCCTCGCTGGCAGTCATGTTCATCTTCCAGTTGCCCGCGATTACCTTCTTGCGTTCCATGATTTGAAAAACTCCTTATCTGTGACTTGTAGACTTGAAAAACCCGGATAAGGACTCGGACACGCCACAGACGCGCGACGCGCCCGAGCCCGGTGGCTGACACGACGGACTATTTGTCGTCAAGCGCCGCAACGCCTGGCAGGACCTTGCCCTCAAGGAATTCGAGGGAGGCGCCGCCGCCAGTGGAAATGTGGCTCATCTTGGATGCCAGGCCGCTCTTGTTGACGGCGCTGACGGAGTCGCCGCCGCCAATCACGGAGATGGCGCCGTTCTTCTCCGTTGCCTCGGCAACCGCCTCGCAGACGCCAAATGTGCCCTTGGAGAAGTTGCTCATCTCAAAGCAGCCCATGGGGCCATTCCAGACAATCGTCTTGGCAGTCGAAATGATGGAAGCGTACTTCTCAATGGTCTTCGGGCCGATGTCAAGCGCCATGAGGTCGGCGGGAATGTCGTCCCCGACGACGGTGATGTTGGCGTCGTTGTCGAACTTGTCGGCGGCCAGGTTGTCGACGGGCAGCACGAAATCGACATTGTTGGCCTTGGCGTCCGCCAGGGTCTGCTTCGCGATGTCGAGGAGCTCCTCTTCGACCAGGGACTTGCCGACCTGGTGGCCCTGGGCCTTGAGGAAGGTATAGGCCATGCCGCCGCCAATGAGGATGGCGTCGACCTTCTTCATCAGGTTCTGCAGGACTTCAAGCTTGCCGGAGACCTTGGCGCCGCCAATGATGGCGACGAAGGGATGGACGGCGTTCTCGACCGCATTGCCCAGGAAGTTGATCTCCTTCTCCAGGAGGAAGCCGGCAACGCTCGGGCAGCCCTTCGCCTTCATGTATTTCGCGATGGACGCGGTGGAGGCGTGGTCGCGGTGGGCAGTGCCAAAGGCGTCGTTCACGTAGACGTCGCCGTAGGTGGAAAGCTTCTCGGCCATCTGCTGCTTCTTGGCCTTCATATCCGCCTTCTTCGCGGCGTACTCCTCGTCGCTCATGTCGTCGGTCTTCTTGACCTTGCCTTCCTCGGCCTTGTAGAAACGGGTGTTCTCAAGCATCAAGACCTGGCCCGGCTGAAGGGCGGCAGCCTGCGCGTCGGCATTCTGGCAGTCCTCGGCAAACTGGACGGCAATCCCAAGATCCTTCGACAAGTAGTCGCAAACAGGCCTGAGGCTGAAGTCCGCCTCGTACCCCTTCCCCTTCGGACGACCAAGATGGCTCATCAGAATGAGGGCGGCACCCTGCTCAAGAACATACTTGATTGTGGGCTCGGCGGCCTTGATGCGAGTGTCGTCGGTAATCTGATGCTCGGCATTCAGCGGAACGTTGAAGTCAACGCGCATGATTACCTTCTTGCCCTTCAGATCCACGTCGCGGACCGTTTTCTTGTTCATTAGAATTGTCTCCAATCTGTGGTGGGTGTGAAATCTGGACGCATACACACGCGCCCGTAGGAAAAATGCCTTAATATACCCTCAGGATACAACACCTGCATTCGGATGCTCCAGAAATATCGTCCAAAAGGGACATCCAGGAGAAAAGCCCCCAGCAAGAGCCATATCATCGCCACAGTCAGAAGACTCAGCGGGCAATGGGCTCAGCTCCGCGCATGAGACGCTTCATCATGGACATCCCGTCCATTGAATTCGGTTCAATGAAGGAGCCCCGGGCATAGTCGTTCCAGGAGTCCAGCAGGACGATTTCGCAACTGCCGTCATTGATAGCCTTGAGTTGTCTTTTCAGTGACGCACCCTGCCTCCTGGGTATTGTCCAAGTATCATAACTACTTGATTTGGAATAACTTACAACAATACCTGCGTAAATCCACCTGTATTTCGAGGGCAGGGAAAGCATATCCGTGAGAGGAGTGTCCCTCCTTTCCGGCAACTCCTTGCCGAAACGCAGGAGGGAAACCTGCTCGGAGGCTGCGTCCTCGGGGTCGGCCACATTGAAAGACGCATCCACAAGGAGGGCAGGGCGCCCGTTGACTGAAAGATACCCCCGCTTTCCAAGGGCTTCAATACGCTCGGCATACTGGATGAGGTTGCCTCTCTCCAGAGGGACGTTCTCTCCTTCCGCCTGGACAAGGGAGACGACGACGCCCACGCCGGCGACCTCCGCAATCTCCTGGAATCGCCCGAACCGCGAAAGAAACCACTCGTCGGAAAGCTGCATGGGAGTCGCCTCGACCATCGCCACATCGATGGATGACGCCTTGATCCTCTCAATGTCGCGCTTCATCCGCAGTTCCGTCCACCCATTGTCCATCGGAACTGGCCTGACACCAAGCCTGAACTGCGCATCACGATCCGTCTCAGGGAGATATCTAACCCAAACCTCGCAGCGGGGCAGGGCAGAAGCCTCGGAAAAAGACTCCCTGGATACGCATGAGGCCAGGAAAAGCGCCGAAAAAACTACAATCGGCACTGTGAAAACATGACAATTTCGTAAAAAAGACATCATTTTGGACGCGCGACATAGTCGTCGCATACGTGCATGGGCTCCACATCCTCGTGGTGGGCCTGGCATCTACTCAAAAACGGCCCCGAAAGGTAGTTGGCGCAGGTGCGGCAAAAACGCGACTCGACATCGCCCGAAAGCACCAGCCCATCGTCCACACCGGAATCATCGCCGAACAACTCATCCAAGGCATCGGGGCATGCATGCCTCCTCTTCGGAGAATCATGGCGGACTTTGCTTGGAGAACCAACGCCGTCAGGAAGTTCCCATCCGCAAAAGGCGCAGACACGACGCATTGCACCGCCGTTCCCAAAGATGTCGCCGCCTACAAGCTCCTCCTTCGGTTCAGAGGACATGCCACATTTTGGACAATTAAACATAGGCTATACTCCAATGCGGTGGAAATGACACAGGGAATTCCGCCCCGCCAGTTTGTGTCGCATAATGCGCGTTATGAGCCCAAGACGCAGGGGGGGGAAGCCGCCGCAGAAAGGGGGAATCCATCCTGCGGCGGCTTTGAGATGCCGTGGAAGAAGCTACTTGATGTCAAGCAATTCCACGTCGAAGACGAGGGTTGCCTGTGGAGGGATGACTCCGCCGGCTCCGGATTCCCCGTATCCCAGTTCGGGTGGAATGACAAGGGTCGCCTTGCCGCCGACGCCGATGAGCTGCATTCCCTCGGTCCATCCGGGAATCACTCTGTTGAGTGAGAATTCGATGGGTTCTCCACGCTGGACTGATGAATCGAAGACCTTTCCGTCAATCAGTTTTCCCGTATAGTGGACTTTGACGACGCTGGATTCGGTTGCGCGGCGGTTGTCTCCCTGTTCATGGATTTCGATTTGGAGTCCGGAGGGAGTTGTGGTGACGCCTGCCTTCTTTGCGTTTTCCGCGCGGTATTCGTCTCCCGCCTTCTGGTTCCTGGCGATTTCGGCCTCGTTGTCGTGGCTGCATCCGCCTTCGCAGTCGTGGCAGCTTCCGTTGCAGGAGTGCTCCTTGTGGAGTTTCTGGAAGAGTTCATCGAGATACTTGATGCATTCCTCGCGCGGGAGCTTTGTTTCGTTGCCCTCGATCATGTCCCGGACTCCTTCGAGCAACGCATCCACATTCACGTCCAGTGGGAGCTGCGAGACCTGCGCCCCCATGTTGATTCCAAGGGCGTAGCTCATTTTGGCATCATCGGTCTTGATTTCCATCTTCTTCTCCTGTAGGTAGTTAGTGATAGTTGCACCAAAAAGGGCGGTCCAATTCGGCGCAGGTTTTCGGCAAAGTGCCTTACCGTAACGTCTCTCCGGCAAAGCACCGTATGAAAGCAAGCCAATTATGACTCCATTGCAACGACCCCGCGGGATTGAACCATTTACTGTCTCGCTGTAGGACGCGAAAATGCGATTATACTAGTGGAATGCGCCCTCCCCTGACGTTATGGGGGGGCAACCTTCACCTTACGTGATGAAATCGCTATGAAGATAATCATCGTAGGCGCCGGTGAACTTGGGCAGCTTGTCGCAGAAAAGCTGTGTTCCTTCAACCACGACGTCGTAATGATCGACACCCGCCCCGAGAATCTCGAGGACGCGGGCGAAAACCTGGATACCCGCCTGCTTGTCGGCGAGGGGGCAAGCGCCGAAACGCTGCGCAATGCCGGCGCGGCTACCGCAGACCTGCTGCTGGCACTCTCCGGAGACGAGGCGACAAACGTCCTGGCCTGCGCCATCGCAAAACGGCTCGGAGTCAAGAAAACCGTCTGTCGGGTCTTCTCGAAAAGCCTCTTCTCAGAGGAGGACGGTGTCACGCCCAGCTCCTTCCACATCGACGAATTCTTCTCGTCGATTGACGAGAGCGTCGAGCAGATACACGCAATCCTCCAGAACCGCATCCTGCAGCAGAAGATCACCTTCCAGAACCCGGACGCGCTTCTGGACGTGGTGAACATCCCCCTGAACAGCGCACTCACTGGAGTCCCAATCAAAGACCTGCCCTGCAAGGACTTCCTCAAAACCATCCGCATCGCGGCAATCATCCGCAAACGCGACATGATTGTCCCACACGGAGACACGGTCCTGATGCCCGGAGACAAGGTCTATGTCGCAGGACGGGCCGAAAACGTGAGGGCTTTCGTGGAGTGGCTCTCAAAGGACGGCAGCGTCCCAATCCACCGCGTGATTGTCGCAGGAGTCAGCCAAATCGGAGGACGCCTCGTAAAACGGCTGCTCGGCGAGGGGATTGACGTGCGGGTCATAGAAGGTGACCCGAAGAAGGCCGGGCGGCTGCTGGACGCCCTGCCCCAGAATGTCATGCTCTTCGAGGGGGAAATGACAAACTCCGACATCCTGACGGAGGCGGACATCACGGAATGCGATGCCTTCGCGGCGCTCTCGGACCGGGATGAAAACAACATCCTCTCGTGCCTCCTGGCGTCCCGGCTTGGCGCAAAGAAGGTGATCGCGCTTACCAGCACTGCCGAATACATGGACATCCTGCCGTCAATCGAGCAGGCCGGATGCTGGTTCAACACCACCCAGATCTCCGCCAACTGCGCCTTCAGGCTGATGTCCGGCGGCACGATCCGCGTCGACCCGGAACTCCGGGCACTCAACGCCAGAATCACCGAGCTTGTCCTCTCGGGAAAGTCACGCTTTGTTGGAAAGCAGGTCATTGACGCAGGACTGCCCCAGAACTTCCTCATTGCGCTGATTATCCGCGGCGACGAGGTGCTCGCGCCGACAGGCCAGACCGTCCTCCAGGAAGGCGACCAGCTCATCGCGGTCGCAAACGCCGAGGACATCCAGAAGATCAAGCAATATCTCTAGGCGATGAACTCCCGAAAGATACTCCTCTCAGTCTCGGCACTCGTCCTTGTAATAGGATTCTGCATGGTCGTCTCCATGCTGGTCGGCTTCCTCATGGGCGACAATCCCGCCGACCTCCAGGGTTTCACCTGGAGCATTGGAATCTGCCTGGCGCTTGGCATTGCAGGACTCGTGGCATTCTGGCGAAAACGCCCACGGCAAAAGGCCTCCACTGGACAGTCCGCACTGCGGGACGGATTCCTCATCATATTGCTCTCATGGGTCGTGGCGATGCTACTGGGCGCCCTGCCCTTCATCATCGGCGTCGGCATGCGCGTCTCAGACGCACTCTTCGAGACAGCTTCGGGACTCAGCACGACAGGAGCCTCCGTCATAGAAAACAACATCCCCCTGCTGGGAGGCGAAACCCTCGCGGGAGGCCTTGAGGCGCTCCCAAAGGCACTGCTCTTCTGGCGGCAGATGCTGCACTGGCTCGGAGGCATCGGATTCGTCATGTTCGTCCTCCTGCTACTGCCGAAACTAGGCGGCGGCAAGCAACTCTACAACGCGGAGGTCACAGGCATGAAGTCCTCCTTCGACCAGACAACGCCGCGAATCGCATCCACAGCCAGGATGATGCTGGGATTCTACATCCTCCTGACTGTCGCAGTCACACTCGCTTATCGATTCGGAGGAATGGACTCGCTCTACGACGCCGTCTGCCACGCATTCGCGACAGTCGCAACAGGCGGCTTCTCAACCCACGCCGCAAATTTCGGATACTACAGCACAAAGCCCGCGCTGCAATGGATCGCGACGGCCGGAATGTTCCTCAGCGCCACAAACTTCATGCTGCTGATGAAACTCCTCTTCCACGGAAGATTCGAGTTCCACCACGACGAGGAGTTCAAGACCTACTTCGCAATCGTCCTGGCATGCACCATGATTTGCACGGTGCAATTGCTCCTCTCGGGACAAAACACCCTGCTCTTCTCAAACGGCAGGTTGTCTGCACTCGACCTGGAGTCCGCAATCAGGGTCTCCGCATTCCACGTGGTCAGCGTATTCACGTCCACGGGCTTCGTCACCTCCGACTACACATCCTGGAACCTGCCAGGACTCCCGATGATGGTGCTGATGCTGATTTGCATCGGAGGATGCGGCGGCTCCACCTGCGGCGGCATGAAGATTTCACGCAGCATCGTCACATTCAAACACTGCATCAACGAAGTCAGGCGAAAGTTCTTCCCGCACCTGATGCAAAATGTCTTCCTCAACAATGTCCGCATCGACCCCGCCGTCGTCCAGCAGACTATCGCATTCATGACCCTATACATCGGAACACTCTGCGCAACCACGCTGCTTCTTCCATATCTCTCGAATATGGATCTGGAGACATCGCTCTCCGCGGCAGTCACAACCCTCGGAAACGCAGGTCCAGGACTCGGAGCCCTCGGCCCGGCAAATACCTTCGCAGCTGTCTCAACCCCGGCAAAACTGCTCCTCACATTCAATATGATCGCAGGAAGACTCGAACTCTTCACTGCATTCGTCATCCTGCTGCCATCATTCTGGAAGACCAGAAACGTCCTCTGATTCAGGCAGAACACACACGAGACGGCCTAGAGACGCTCCCCCACGCAATAATCCGACTCTCACACAATTATGTTCGCCATCCTGCATTCCTGGTTCGCAACATACCTGAACCTCTTTTTCCTCCTGACACCATTCTTCGTCCTTAGCTCGTTTATCTCGATAACGGACGGAATCCCGCAGAATCTGCGGGCAAAGCTGGCGTTCAGGATCGCATTCGGGGCAACCGTCATCACACTGCTGATCTACCTGGCGGGAACCTACGTGATGCAGCTCTTCGACATCACGGTAGATGCATTCCGCGCCGGCTCGGGGGTCCTCCTGCTCCTCACCGCAGTCAATCTCGTTCTCGACAAGAAGGTGAAGGCGGAGGCATTCGCGCCGGAGGTACTGATGGACATGGCGGTCGTCCCCCTGGCAACCCCTATCACAGCAGGACCCGCATGCCTCGGTGCGCTCATGGTCATGGGCAATACAGCCGACGGAGTCCAGGAAAAGGCCATAACCAGCATCGCAATCGTTCTCGCATGCGCATCAATCTGGGGACTCCTCGTCGCCGCAGATAAAATCGAAAAGCTCCTCGGGCACGCAAATATCAGCGTCCTTAGCAAAATCACAGGGCTAATCCTCAGCGCAATCTCACTCCAGATGATTGTCACAGGAGTCAAAAACCTCTGGCTAATGTAGCAACTTAAGAAACCACGAAAAAACAGAATAAGAAACCACGAAAAGCACGATAATATTTGAACCACTAATGCACACGAATAGACACGAATAAAACAGTTTAAACCACGAAAAGCACGAAATACACGAAATAATAAAATATTTGTGGTTCCCCTCCTAAATGGACGCACGGTAGAATTGCCGTGCGGGTGCGCCCACGCGCGCCATCCACGCACTACTTTCTCCTTTCTTCTCCCTCCTCCCTACTTTTGAAGCCCACTGCAAAGTGTCCACGCACTACTTTCTCCTTTCTTCTCCCTCCTCCCTACTTTCGTGTCCATTAGTGTCCATTCGTGGTTCTTTCCCTTCAATGGACGCGCGGCAGAATTGCCGTGCGGGCGCGCTCGAGCGCGCCATCCACGCACTACCCTCTACCCTCTTCCCTACTTTACCATTTTCAGGAATTCCTCGATTTCCTGCGTCATATCGTCTGCGGAGCGGACGAGGACCGGGTCGTTTGCCAATGATTTTTCGACGGCATCCCGTGTAATTCCCAGTTTTTCCGCCTTTTCCTCTGGCCAGAACTGTGCGATTTCGCGGGGTGTAAGCGACGCGAACTTCGCATTGACCTGCAGGAGTTCATCGAGGAGCCTGCGTGTCTCCTCCGGGTGTGCGTCCGCCCAATTTGAGTTCACCGCGATTCCCGCCCAGGGTATTTCCGGGGGGCGGTTTTTCACGCGTCCATAGTATTCCTCGAGTGAATCGATTCGATGGAGGGCCGGGCATTTCTCGATGAGGATAGTGGCGAATGGTTCGGGGAGGATCATGGCGTCGGCCTTGCCTTCCAGCGCACGAAGCATCAGTGGCTTGACATCCACTGGCTGGAGCCTGACATCCGTCCTGGATTCACCAAGAAGCTTCTCAAGGAAGAACCTGCCCGCCCCATCTGCGGGAGCAAAGGAAATCGTCCCGCCAACAAAGTCGTCGGGAAATCTCGCATTGGGATTTGTCGAGAGAATCTGCCACTTGCGCCAGCCTGTGACCGCAAGAAGCCGAACCGGGGCTCCACGTTCCTTTGCACGGGCAAACCCCTCCAGGTGGCCAACCCAAAGCGTGCCGTCGCCGGCAAGAAGCAGGGACTGGAACGCCATGGTAGTATTCCACTCCTCAAAACGGAAATTGAACGAATCGGAAATCGCATACAGCGGTAGCACAGGAGTGGTGGCGGCGGAATTCGACCAGACGACCATCTCCCCTTCGGATGAACCATTATCCCTGGCGCAAGATGCAAAAAACAGGACAACAAACGACAATACAAGACAAATCCCCGTATGTCTTTTCATATATGTTCTAGTCATTGTCCGGGACGATGATTGAGAGGAAGTGGAACGCCCCGAATTCTGCGACGGGGAGGCACTTGACCGAGGCGCGGGCGGCCTCTGGATACTCAATGAGCCTGCCGTTTGAGTCGGGGACGACTGTGCCCACCAGGATGCCAGGCGGCATCCAGCCGCCCAGCCCGCTTGTGACTACTGCCTGGTAGGACTCCACAGAGAGATCCTTCGGAAGGTAGTCCACCGTAAACCCCCTGTGTCCATTTGCCAGCAGTTCATCCCCCCTGCCCTGCAGGACTCCCACGGCGGAGGTATTGGCGATTGCCACTCCGAACCGGCATTCAGACGAGAGGACGGTGACGACCTCCGAGGAGTGGCGGTAGCACCTGATGACCCGCCCGAAGACCTTCCCGTCCACGAGAACGGCGGCTCCTGTGACCACTCCGTCTGCGGTCCCCCTGTTGACGAGCAGCTTTTCGTTCCAGTTTTCGGGGTCCCTGGAGATTACCTCCGCCTTGATTGCGCGCCAGGATTCGGGTGGCGGCAGTGACGCAAGGCGCCTCAGCTCCTCATTTTCGTCAACGAGGTCCTGGAGTGCGGCTACCTGCGCCTCCAATTCGTCAATCCTGCGCCTGGCCTCCTCCAGCTCCTGCCTGGCGGTGATGCGTCCAGGCTGGATTGCCTTGACGGCATTCCGTGCGCCGTCGACGACATAGTTAACGATTGAGACAAATGGCGAGAAGATTGTTGCCGCGGCCCTGTGTCCCGGCGACGAGATGAAGAAAAGCACCACCGCGACTCCGACGACAAGCATTGTCCATGTTCGGATGCTTGAATATGTTGAGCGTGGATTCTGGGGCACAATCTGGGAGGGATATGTATTGGGCAGGTTCAGGCCTGGGTGCCCCTGCGGTTGCGGAAGAATTCGCGGAGGAGTTCCGAGGACTCATCCGCGAGAATGCCTGAAAGGACCTTTGGACGATGCAGCATTCCCCCGAAGCCCGTGATGTCCAGTGCGCCGCCAGCCGCCCCCATTCGAGGGTCCGGGGCTCCGTACACAAGAAGGCCGACGCGGCAATTCACTATCGCGCCGGCGCACATGGCGCAGGGCTCCTTGGTGACATAGAGGGTGCATCCCGTAAGACGCCACTCCCCAAGCCGCGCGGAACCCTGCTGGAGAACGATCAGTTCGGCGTGTGCGGTGCCGTCCTTGCGAGCCTCCACCTCGTTGCCGGCGGAAGCCACCTCGCGCCCATCGGAATCCACCAGAACAGCCCCTACGGGCACCTCGCCACGCCCGCCGGCCTCCCGTGCGACTTCAAGCGCACGGGACATCCAGCGGACATGCAGTTCGTTCTGGGACTCCTCGGACACGGCTTGCGGCACCTGATTGCTGACTACTCCTCCTCGGGCTCGGGAAGGAGGATTTCCAACTTGGCGGAATCACGCAGCTTTTCGATTTCATCCTCGGCGGCGTCACGAATCGCCATATTCTTCAGGAACTCGAAAATCTGCTCCCTTGCATCGTCAAGGGAGGCGGTCGTCGCGGGGGTCATGGGGCCTGCCTTGATGATGTGGTATCCGAAGATTGTCTCGACGGGGTCGCTGACCTCGCCGTCGGCCAGCTTCTTGACTGCCGCCTCGAACTCGGGGACCATGGCCCCTTCGGGGAACTCGCCGAGGGCGCCGCCATTCTCCTTGGACGGGCAGGCGGAGTATTCCTTGGCCAGGTCGCCGAAGTTGGACGCGGTGGCGTCCAGCATGCCCTTGACCTCAGTTGCCTTGGCCAGGGCGGCGGCCTTCTCCTCGTCAGTGGGCTTCTGGCTTGGGAATCCAATCAGGATGTGGGATGCGGAGTAGGTGGCGGGCTGGGCGAAGGCCTCCTGGTTCTCGTCGTAGAACTTCTTGACATCCTCGTCAGTCGGCATAACCGCGGCCGCATTGGCTTTCTTGTCGATGATTTCGGAGAACTTCTCAATCATCGACTCCTCAAGGAGAAGCTCGAGGAGGTCGTCCTCGGTCTTCCCCAGGGATTTGAGTTGTTCCTGGAAGGCCTCGACACCGCCCTGCTTTTCAGCGGCCTCCTTGATTTTCTTGAGATTCTCGATGGCCACCTGCTGGTCCCCGGTGATTCCCTCCTTGCGGGCTTCGGCAAGGAGGAGGTTGCGCAACGCCATGGATTCGGCGACCTGGTAGATGAATCCGTTGACCATCTTCTCGGTAATGGGCGCGCCATTGTCCAATGCATTCTTGACGGCGGGCTTGACATTCTCAAGAACCTGCTCCCTGGTCAGAATCGGCTCGCCGTATGCCTTCGCGACAACCTCGGGAACTGCCTCGTAGGTCTTTGCAAAGGGCTCTGCGACGGCTGCGTCCACGGCAGGCTCAACCACGTCAACGGTTGCGACTTCCTTGGCAGGCTCGACCTCGGAGACGGGCAATGTGGCCGCATCCTCGGCAAATGCGCCGGATGCGACAAAGAGGGATGCGATGAGTGCGGTAAGTGCTTTTCTCATTGTTTTGTTCCTTGTTGTGGGTGGGTGGGGTCGGTGAAAAATCAAGTTCAGGTAGATTGAGACTGCTGATAGACAGTAATTGCGGACTGGTGTTCCTGCTAATTTACGAGGGAAAGGAAGAGTTGCGCGAATTCCTGGATTCCAGGAAAGGCGGAGACGGGCGGAAGCGCCCTGCCCCCGAGGCATTCCTCGATGAAGAGAGGACGGGCCTCCGATATGCGCTCCGGTGGAATTGACTCCTGCCAGGCAAGAAGCACATCGATAAGCCCCTCCGTGGACACGCCCGCGCGGATGCGAAGGACGCGCCCGGAAAGGGTTTCCGCCGGATTTGACTTGAGAAGCTCGGCGACGGCCCCCCTTTCCCCTTCGCCAAGGCCATTCCAGGCGACTGACACGGCAAGCTCCTTGGACGGCCCCCACTCCCCCTGGGAAAGCCCCGCGGCAAACCCGGGCATCGCCCTGCCCTGCGTGTCAACCAGGGTGAAGATTCCATTCGCCGAGTCCACATCGTGGAGATCCGCGAGAATCCATGCGGGGGGGCGGCGCGAAGGCGTGAGAGTCGTCAGCGACTCGTCCAGTTCGTCAAGCAGCCGTTCCACGGCGCGCTGTCTTTCCGCCTCGCGAAGCTCTTCAAGGAGTGCCTTCTGGCTCTCCAGGAATGTCGGGAAGGCATTGGGTGCGAGCCGTGCCAGTTCGGCTGTCCAGGGCGCAAGGAAGTCCAGCGACTGTTCCAGGTCTTTGGAGTTCTGGTATGGGCGCCTTGCACAGAAGAGCGAGAGAGCCTGCAGCGCCTGTGGAAGGCCGCGCAGTTCCAGGAGCGCAGGCGTTGCCTCGCCCCGTTTTTCGGCGTCGTCGATCAGGCGCGCCAGGTCGTTGAAGCGCTGTTCCTGGAGGAGCGTGTTTGCCTCGAGGAAGAGTTCGCGCCGCGCAACCTGGTCCTGGAGGATGCGTGTCAACGACGGCGTAAGGAGATTCGATGATGCGAGTTCCTCCCAGTTGGCATTCTCCTGGACGAGCGCCTCGCCGGTCTTGATGAGCGCATCGCTTCTGCCCAGGTCGTATGGCGCACGCCGGGCCTGGCGCGCGGAGGAGGAGGACTTCCCGCACGAAGGGGCGAGCAATAGGATGATGACGAGGAGGACGCCTGGTAAGCGCATTTGGCAAGCCGCAGGTTATGGTGTCTTTCGGAGTCCCGCATGCCCGTTCCCCCGCCTGTGTTGAGGTATATTTAGGGCATCGCCCGCGGGAGGCGTGGTCGTCTTTATATACGATCCGCCGTGTGTGATTTCCAGCGAGGGCGCGAACTTTTCCAAGAATATAAGTCCGAACAAGGAGATTTTCCCCATGCCCCGTCAAGATGGTCGCCTTCCAGACCAGCTCAGACCACTCGCCTTCGTCCCCAACTTCCAGTCCCATCCGCTTGGCTCCGTGCTTGCGGCATGCGGCGGCACACGGGTCGTATGCGCCGTCTCCCTTGAGGAGAAGGTTCCCTCCTGGATGAAGGCCCAGGGGGTGCCGGGAGGCTGGATTACCGCCGAATACCAGATGATTCCGAGCGCGACAGGCACCCGCGGCGAACGCGAAGCCGTAAAGGGCAGGCTCTCCGGAAGAACCTCGGAAATCCAGAGGCTTGTCGGAAGGGCCCTTCGGGCGGTGGTGGACCTGCGGAAGCTGCCGCCTGTCACCCTGCATGTCGACTGCGACGTAATCGATGCGGACGGCGGCACCAGGTGCGCGTCAATCACAGGCGCCTGCGCCGCGCTGGAAATCGCACTGAGGCGCCTTGAAAGGCGCGGCCTCATCACGGAATGGCCCATGAAATCCAGGGTGGCGGCGGTCTCCGTCGGAATCCTGGACGGCGAAGTCCTGGCGGACCTGTGCTACGTCGAAGACTCGGCGGCAGACGTCGACATGAACATCGTCATGACCGACTCGATGAGATTCGTCGAAATCCAGGGGACGGGCGAGGAGGCGACTTTCGGGGACGAGGAGCTCTCGAAGCTTCTCTCCTTTGGCAGGAGTTCCATGAAGGCGCTCTTCGCCGAGCAGGAACGTGTGGTGAGGGCGGCGCTGGATGAGTAGGCAGCTTACAAACGACCTCACCTGGTCCGTTTCCAGGGCCAGGCTCTTCCGTTCCTGCCAAAGGGCATACTACTACCAGTACTACGGGGCATGGGGGGGATGGGACGCCAATGCGCCAGAGCGCACCAGGCGCCTCTATGCCCTCAAGCAGATGACGAGCTTCCCACTCTGGGCAGGAAGCATCGTCCACGAAGTAGTCCGCGATGCGCTGATGCACTGCCGTTCGACCCATTTCATGCCCACTGTCGGGGAGCTTCAGGAGAATGCCCGCCGACGCCTCAACGAGGGGTGGCTCCAGTCGCGCAAGCAGCTCTGGAAGTCCGACCCGAAGCGCAACACCAATCTCTTCGAGCATTACTACGCCGAGGAAGGCAGCCAGGTCCCGCAGGAGGAAATCAACGCCTTGAAGACAAAGGTCTTCGACGCACTGGACGGCTTCCGCAACTGCGAGCTCGCGGATCTTCTGCCCGGGCTCGAGGAGTGGCGCTGGGGCGACGTGGACCTCCTCACAAGCTTTGTCGCAGGGGAACTCCCCGCAAGCGGCAACGCCCCGAAACTCCCAATCAAGGTCTGGTGCGCACTGGACTTCTCATATCTCGGACACGATGACAAACTCCATATCATCGACTGGAAGACCGGCGGCGAACACAGGGAGGAACTCAGAATCCAGCTGGCGTGCTATGCGCTCTACGCCATGAAGACCAAGGGGACGCCACTTGAGAAGATTTCGCTGGAGGGCGTGTTCCTGAACGACGGCGGGCGCACCAGCACATACGAAATCTCCACGGACACAATCATGGCAGCACAGGAGCAGATGCTTGTCAGCGCCGGCGCAATGAGGGCGAAACTCCGCGACCCGCTGCAAAACATCGCAGACGAGGAGGACTTCCCATGCAATGGGTGCGGGGAGAACTGCGGACGATGCCCCTTCCAGGAGGTCTGCCCCGCCGCACTCGGCGGAAACCAGGAATTTTTCTGACAACCAAGCAAGCCAAATACATCCCACGGACATGAAAGAAAAACTTGACGAACACTGCGTCTTCTGCAAGATTCTCGCAGGGGATATTCCCGCCGCAAAGGTATACGAGGACGACAAGGTGCTTGCATTCCTGGACATCGCGCCGTTCAACTTCGGCCATACGCTGGTGATTCCAAAGGCACACTGCCACGGGCTGAGCGACATGCCCGGGGAATACCGCGACGCGCTCTTCGCGGCGGCGGCAAAAATCGCCCCCGCGGTCCTGAGGGTCACAGGCGCCACAGGATTCAACCTCCTCCTTAACAACGGCTCCGTCGCAGGACAGGAAGTCCCGCACGCCCATCTCCATATCATCCCGAGATTCGTCGACGACAAGGTGCTGCTCGGCGCATCCCAGAAGAAATACGAGGGAGATGAACTCGACGAAATGAAGGAGAAGATCCAGGCGAAGATTGCCGCCCGCGAAGAGGGCGCATAGTTGCACCGCCAGGAACCGAACCTCCGGTAGACGCGATGAACTCCAATACGCCATTCTTTCCAGTAGACGACAACGACCAGGACGTGTACGCCTACCGCCTGGCAGCACAGAACGACCCACGGTACAGGCCGGCGGCTTTCTGCTTCGTCCACTATTGCCTGAAAATCCTCATGCGCAACATGGAACCAGGCAAGCACGCCAGCTGCAAGATGCTCTGCGGCGCAGTCGTCGAAACCGCAAAGCGGGATTTCGGCGCATTCGCACTCGACATCCTCAATACATGGGGCATCCACGAGACAATCGACCTGGGAAACATCGTCTACGCACTCAAGGAGATGAATCTCGTGGCAACATCCAAGGACGACAGCCTGGCATCATTCGTCGACCTCTTTCCATTTAAGAAGGCATTCAGGCCGCCCCCCATATCCGAAAAGCCGCAATCGTGGAGCGACCTCACGGACGTTTGAGTGGCAGCTGTCTTTTCAGGCATCATCTTCTATATACATAACATCTTCACTTGCAACAACTTATGAACATAGATACCATCAATGCGGATGCACCCGTGGAAATCATCCACCCGACTGCATCCTGGTGCCTCCGCTATGAACCTGGCAAGGCATTCGGCCCTGAATCCCTTGAATCCCAGGGCGCCCGGCTCCTCGGCAGCGTCTATTGCGCCATTGACGGGGTCCGTGACTACGAGGCGCTTGCCTCGGGGAAGGTGCGCCATTTCCACAAGGGTGGCATAGCCGTCTTCGAGGGCGAGGGGACATGGGGCGGCGGTGTCGCGGCGCGTCTTCGCCAGAGCCAGAAGGTTTCGGCCAACACCTGCCGCATGACCTACGACCTGGACTGGCCCAAGGCCTCGAGCCTTAAGACTGGACTGGAGATTGGCAGCGTCCAGCTTCCCGGTGCCTGGAAACGCTATTTCCTGGTGGAGCCGGGCATTTCCAAGATTCTCTGGCATGAAATCCCCGAGAATTTCAAGGGCGAGACCCTCTCTCCCATTCCCGCGGCAATTGTCCTTGAGGACAAGGACGGGCGGCGCGTCGAATGGGGTCTTGGCGACGACCTGTGGCGTTGGGCGAAGGGGCTCAACGGCGAATTCCTCCATGCCACGGGGCGGCTTGTCCTTTCCCTGGGCGAAAACGGGCTCTCAATCCGCAGGTTTGTCTCCTTCTGCGACCCTGAAGCCGAGGCGAAGGCCGCCGAGGCGCTGAAGGCCAGCGACCCCAGGTTCTGCGCAGTCGACATGTCGGGCATCTTCGGAGGCGAATCTGGGGAATCCCCTGACGGAGAGCCCTCCGCGCCCAAGGTCAAGGAGGTTCCCGTCTCCCAGCCCGACCCGCGCCGGTATCGCTTCGGTGCGTATTTTGCGTGGAACGAGCCCATGCTTGCGTCCAAGGAGGGGCTCGATGGCGCCGTGCCTGTGGAGATTGACCCCAAGGCAGGAGTGCCGAGAAGGACTCTTGAGGCGCTTGGCAAGGCACCACGCCTGGTAATCGACCTGGCGACGCTTCCCGTGGAATCCAACGCACGCCACACGCATGGCGCCCTGCCCTGCTGGGAGAGCCGAAACACCCAGGGCGCCTACAGGAGACTCATCAGGCAAATCAACGACTACTCCCGCGAGGGACTCCTCGTCCTCAGGAACATGACTCCATCCTGGTGCGACGTCGGCTCCCATGTGAGCCGGCACGGCGAAACCCCACACTGGGACCTTCCCGCGATTCTGGAGACCATGGCCTGGACGCGACAGGCCCTTGCCCCAGGGTGGAGGATTGCCGTCCCCCAGGAGGGCGTCTGGAGTGAACTGCCGTCCCTTTCGGCGCTCGGCGCACCATCCGGCTTCAGAAACGAAGACCTGCCAGAAAAATAGCGACGTGCAATGCCAGAAAGAGACAGGCAATACCAATTTCTAGACGCTGGCGGCGGGCGCAAGCTTGAACGCTTCGGCGAATGGATCCTGGAGCGCCCATGCGCACAGGCCGTGTGGGCGCCACAACACAGGGAACTCTGGCGCGAGGCGGACGCATCCTTCTCCCGCGACCGCGGCGCACACTGGGAATTCCGTTCCCCCCGTGTGAAGAACGGATGGACGTGCGAACTCGGAGGACTCTCCTTCATTCTCAAGCCTACCGACTTCGGCCACGTGGGCATCTTCCCCGAGCATCTGCTTGGATGGCGCCTTGCGGAGGAGTCCATTGCCGCCGCGCTTCCAAGACGCCTCTCGATTCTCAACCTCTTCGCCTATTCCGGCGGGGCGACACTTGCCTGCGCCAGGGCGGGGGCGGAGGTCTGCCACCTGGACGCATCCAGGAAGATGACCGACTGGGCACGGGACAATGCAAATGCCAACCATCTCCAGGACGCGCCTGTCAGGTGGATTGTAGACGATGTCACGAAATTCCTGAACAGGGAAATCAGACGGGGCAGGAAATATGACGGAATCATCCTCGACCCGCCCAGCTTTGGACGCGGCACAAGCAAGGAGCTCTTCCAAATCGACCAATGCATGCTCGAGCTGCTGGATCTCTGCCGGCAATGCCTCTCCGACACCCCCTCCTTCGTCCTGCTGACCTGCCATACGCCGGGATACACGCCGCTCGTCCTGTCACATCTCGCAGCGCAGTCCTTTCCAAAGGGCGAAATCAAGACGGGCGAGATGATACTGCCTGTGGCGGGCAATGCCCTTGCCGTCCCCTCGGGCGCATACGCATTCTGGCAGCCCAAGTGACAAGCATGCCGGCGGAAGAGCCCTCCATCACGGAATACCCCTGGGAAGACGCGACGATGCGGCGCCTGGCCGTCGGCGGAATCATCGGAACCATCGCGGCGGCCTTCGTCATCATGTTCGGCTGGAAGGCGCTCCCCTGCAGGTTGAATGGAAGCGCCATGTATGCGTTCAACATCCTGCTGCCGCCAACAGCTACATTCCTGGGAATGCGGCTTTCGACGCTGAGGGAGCCGCCACGCCATGTCATCTCACTCGTCTTCAGGAATGACTGCACACTCTCCGTGTACGCAAGAGTCCTGCTGGCTCTTCTCCTCGCGGCGGTTCTCTGGGGGGTTACAGTCGGGACCAACATCCTTGTCGTCCCAATCCTCCTCGCGCTTGGATACAACCCGCACGCCATCGTCCCCCAGGGCCTCATCGAATACATGGTGCACGCGGAGTTCCCGCCATGGCTGCATGGAGTCGCCCTCCTTTCGTCACTGGTTCTCGCCCCATTCGTCGAGGAGCTGCTGTTCCGCAAGGCCCTTCCGGACTCCCTGGCCTCCAGCGGAATGTCCCTCCTGGGCGCCGCATCCGTCTCGTCCCTGGTCTTCGCCATGCTCCACTTCGTACCGTGGCTTACGCCAGGGCTCTTCGTCTTCGGATTCCTGCAGTTCTTCATCGCCAGGAAATTCGGAGTGCTCCTTTCGATGGCAACCCACTCCCTGTACAACCTGACAACCCTGGCGATCATTTTTGCAGGACGCCATTATGCCCCTTAACATCTATCTTACAGGCTTCATGGGAAGCGGAAAGAGCCGCGTCGGAGACGCGCTGGCGCGGCTCCTGGGGCGTCCACACCTTGACACCGACGACCTCTTCCGGCAGAGACACGGGATTTCTCCGGGGGAGTTCATACGTGCAAATGGGGAGGACGCCTTCCGCCAGGAGGAGCAGGCTGTCTTGAAGGAGATTGCGTCAGGAGCCGAGTTCGCGGTAGTCTCGACAGGCGGAGGACTGCCGGTCTATCCAGGCAACCGCAGGATAATGAGGGAGAGCGGCATCACAGCCACCCTCAGAATCCCGGTCGAAAGGATTGCGGCGCGCCTTTCCGAGGAGGAAAAGGCGGCACGGCCGCTCTGGGACGAGGGACTCTACAGGAAGCGCCTTCCCTTCTACAACGACTGCGAAATCCGCGTGGACGCCTCAAAGGGCACCCCGGAGGAAATCGCCGCCCGAATCGCCTCGAAGGCATCCGGCTTCCTGCGGGAACTGCCGACAAGGACCAAGGTCTTCAGGAGGCTGCTGCGGCAATGCGCAAAGGACTCCGCCGCATTCAGCATCCTCGAACCCGGAGACAGGGTTCTCGTGGGGCTCTCAGGAGGGGAGGACAGCTTCCTGATGCTCGAAATCCTCGCCTCCATGCGCCGCAAACTCCCCTTCAAGGTGGATTTTGTCGCGGCGACGATTGATGTCGGATTCAAGGGCTTCAGTGCCTCGCCTATCAGGAAATACGCCGAGTCAAGGGGATTCGAATACCATTGCGCCAGGATTCCGAAGCTTGCCGGAATCATCAGGAAGAGCGCGGAGGTGGACAGCCCATGCTCGATGTGCTCCAGGATAAGGCGGGGGCAGCTCCACCGGCTCCTCGGAGAACTCGACTGCAACAAGCTCGCGCTCGGACAACACCTGGACGACATCTGCGCCAGCTTCCTCATGAGCCTCTTCCATGGAGGAGGACTTAAGACGATGGGACCCAATGTGCCCGCCGACGGGGGCAAGGCGCGCCTTGTCCGGCCAATGTGGGGACTCCGAAAGCCCCACATCCACGAGGCCGCGGCATTCTTCCATTTCCCGGTTGTCAAGTCATGCCCCTTTTCAGAACAAATGGATGCGGAGGGAGACAGGAAGTTTCTCGGCGACCTCCTGGAAACCCTCGACAGGAGGTTTCCGGGAATCCACGAGGCGATGAGGCACTCCATGGGAGACATCCGCCCGGGACACCTGCTCGACAAACGCTTCCTCCCGGGGAAGGACGACAAGTGACATCCGCCGCCCCTGGCAACGCCAGCACGGGAAAAGAGGGCTACATTTACAGGTTTCCCACACTGGCGAAACCATACGATTTCCAATAACAAAACCACATATCAACCCCATGAGCGAAGAAACCCTTTCGAAGGCATACTCCCCAGCCGAAGTCGAGGCAAAATGGTATAAGGTCTGGGAGGAACGAGGCTATTTCCACGGAGACGTCAACAGCGGCAAGACCTCCTACTCGATCGTCATCCCCCCGCCAAACGTCACCGGAATCCTGACGCTGGGACACGTCCTCAACAACACCCTGCAGGACATCCTCATCAGGTTCGAGAAGATGCGCGGCAAGGAGACTTGCTGGGTTCCGGGAATGGACCATGCGGGAATCGCAACCCAGGCGAAGGTCGAAGCCTTCCTCAAGAAGGAAAAGGGGCTCACCAGATACGACCTGGGGCGCGAAAAGTTCCTCGACGAGGTCTGGAAGTGGAAGGAGCAGTACGGCGGCAAGATCATCCAGCAGCTCCGGACAATCGGAACCGCATGCGACTGGCCACGCGAAAGATTCACCTTCGACGAAGGACTCTCAAATGCCGTCCAGGAGGTCTTCATCAGGCTCTACAACGACGGGCTCATCTACAAGGGGCACCGCATCATCAACTGGTGCCCGAAGAGCAGGACCGCACTCTCGGACGAGGAGGTCATCTACCGGCAGGAGTCCGGACACCTCTGGCACATCAGATACCCCTTCGCGGACGGCACGGGGGAGGTCGTTGTCGCAACCACACGCCCCGAGACAATCATGGGCGACACGGCAGTCGCAGTCAACCCCGCCGACGAACGGTACAAGGGACTCGTGGGCAAGAAGCTCATCCTGCCAATCGTCAACCGGGAAATCCCACTTATCGCCGACGAGTATGTCGAGAAGGACTTCGGCACCGGCGCGGTGAAAATCACCCCCGCCCACGACCCCAACGACTACGAGGTGGGACTCCGCCACCATCTCGAAATGCCCAACATCATGAACGACGACGGCACGATGAACGAACTGGCCGGCGCCGATTTCAACGGCCTTGACCGCTCCGTCGCACGCCGCCTGGTCGTGGACAAGCTGGAGGAGGCGGGACTGCTTGTCAAGACCGAGGACTATGTCCACCAGGTGGGATACTCCGAGCGCGGAGGCGTCCCCGTGGAGCCACGCCTTTCGGAGCAGTGGTTTGTCAAGATGGAACCCCTCGCCAAGCCCGCAATCGAGGCAGTGGTCAGCGGCAAGATAAAGTTCCACCCGGACCGCTGGGTCAAGACATACCTCCATTGGATGGAGAACATCAAGGACTGGTGCATCTCACGCCAGCTCTGGTGGGGGCACCGCATCCCCGCATACTACTGCAGGAAGTGCGGCAAGGTCTTCGTTGGCAAGCAGGCACCCGAAAAGTGCAGCTGCGGATGCACGGAGTTCAGGCAGGACGAGGATGTCCTCGACACCTGGTTCAGCTCCTGGCTGTGGCCATTCTCTGTCTTCTCGTGGCCTGAAACCACCCCGGAACTCAAGAGGTTCTACCCCACGGACACCCTGGTCACAGGCCCGGACATCATCTTCTTCTGGGTCGCCAGAATGATTATGAGCGGACTGCGCTTCATGGGTGAAATCCCCTTCAGGGACGTCTATTTCACATCGATTATCCGGGACGAGAAGGGGCGGAAGCTCTCAAAGAGCCTGAACAACTCCCCCGACCCCCTCGACGTGGTGGCGACATACGGGGCGGACGCGCTGCGCTTCACCATCATCTACATCGCTCCAATGGGGCAGGACATCCGATACGACAACAAGAAGTGCGAAATCGGACGCAACTTCGCAAACAAGATCTGGAACGTGGTCCGCTTCAGGCTCCAGCACGGCCCCGCACCCGCCGACTGGGAGGACATCTCCAGCCCCAAGGCATCCGACCTGAGGCCGGACGACCAGTGGATCCTCTCCAGGCTCAACCAAATTGTCAAGACCATGACAAAGGACCTCGCGGAGTTCGACTTCAACTCCGCATGCAAGTCCATCTACGACTTCGTCTGGAACGAATTCTGCAACTGGTATCTCGAAAGCGCAAAACCCGCACTCTCGGAACCTGCGGGAACCACCTGCGCCACCCTGAGAATATTCGACTACTGCCTCGGAACGTTCCTTAAACTCCTCCACCCAATCATGCCATTCGTCACCGACGAGCTCTACCACCAGATGGGATTCTGCGGCGAAGGCGATTCGATCATGGTGCAGCCCTGGCCGGCCCCAATCCCCGAGGCAAGGATGGAGGAACTGGGAGCAACCAAGACAGTCGAAGAACTCAACGCGGCCAAATACGAACTGGTCCGCGCCGTCAGAAACCTCAGGGCAAACTACCAGATCTCCACGTCGCTGCCACTCGACGTGGTCATCGCCCCCGCCAGCCAGGACGCCAGGGAGTTCCTGGCACTGGACCACGACGCGCTTGCCGCGCTGCTGAACGCAAAGTCCCTCGTCCTCGGAAGCAAGCCCGAGGGTCCCGCGGGAGTCGCGGTCTCCTCCATCGGCAACGCATTCGTCCCCCTCGAAGGGCTTGTCGACTTCGCCGCGGAGACAAAGCGCCTCCAGAAGCAGGAGGAGGAGGCGGTCAGGTACATCGCGACCCTTGAGAAGAAGCTCTCCAACAAGGGATACGTGGAACACGCGCCGGCCGCGGCCGTCGAAGCCGACCGCACCCATCTTGCGGAAACCACCGACAAGCTTGAACGCATCCGCCAGCAGCTGAAGGACCTCGGCGCATGACGGCGGCAAACCCCACTGCAACACACCCCCAGCCCCCCACCGAACGACCATGAACAAAGAACAGGAAGCGAATGTCAAGGAAGTCCTTGAATCCCTCAGAGTCAATCTACAGGCAGACGGCGGAGACGTCGAGCTGGTCGGAATCAAGGACAACCTCGTGAATGTCCGCCTTCTCGGACATTGCGCGGGATGCCCCTACCATCGCCAGACCCTCAAGGGCGGCATCGAGCGCATTCTCCGCGAGAAGGTCTGCCAGGACATCGTCGTGGAAAATGTAGACTAGCCAAGCACCCGCCCGGCCCGTTGTGAAATGAACACCCGCAGGTTCGCCATCCTGGCATGCCTAATATCGCTGCTGCTACATGTGTGGCTGATATTCCTCGCGGGAAGAATCTCTCTCAGCGGGTCGGCCTTCGACGCATTCAACAAGAAGGATGCCGTCGCCGAACAAGCAAAGTACAGGAAGATTCACCTGAAGGAGACACCCGACCCCCAAAGGCCGGCCGAAGGGGAAAAAGACCCGTTCGAACCGGAATGGGAGGACGGAAGCGAATTCAATGTGCCTGAATTCGAAGACCTGCATCATGACGGAGACAAACCGCAGCTGAAGGCTCTCGAAGAACAGGACGAATTGTTGAAAAAACAAACCGAGGAGGTGCGGAAAATCCTTGACGAACGCACGGCAGTGGAACCACCCGTGGACCTCTACCAGCTCCAGCCTATCCCGGACGAGGCGCCCGCCATTTCATCCCCTGCCGCAATCGCCTTCCCCAAGGAGGCGCTGGAAGTCACCGCCCCACGCCCCGAAATATTGGCAATAAATGCACAAGACCTTGCGTCTGAACGACTTACAGACGCAAGAACAACTACGCCGCTGCTGGACCGCGAGTTTGTCCCGGACAATGTCCAGCTCCCGAGCCTGGCCATAGACGGCGTCCTCTCCGGCCCTGCCCCTGCCCCACGGCTCACACAGGTCCAACTCCAGGCAGGGCGCCCACAGTTCGGCCTCTCGGACTCCGATCTGGCGGGGCTCCTTGACGACGATGCGTCCCCCCTGGGCAATCTCCCCGAACTCTCCGGCGGCATTCCGGAGCCAAGCGGTTCCGGAGCCTTCGGCAATGTCAAAATCGGCGACAATGCGGCCCAGGCCGCCTATCCGCTTGACGACTATGTATCCGTCCAGGTGTCCACCTATCCCGACCCTGCGGGCCCCGGGGGCACCTTCCTTGTGGAAATCAGGCCTGGCCCCAGGAGCGACGCCATGGAGGACATTCCGAAGGACGTCCTCTTCATCATCGACCGTTCCTCCAGCATTTCCGTGCCGAAGTTCAACCAATTCAAGCGTGCCATCCAGGAGGTGCTTCCCGCCCTCTCCTCTTCCGACCGCTTCAATGTCATCTCCTTCAACGACAAGCAGAGCGCGGTCTTCAGGGAGTTCGTCCCCGGCAATGCCGCCAACATCAAGGTCGCCTCCGACAGGGTTGGAAGCCTTCCACATGGCGGCAAGACGGATGTCTTCGGAGGCGTGGCGCCCTTCGTCAAGAAATCTAACGGCGAGCGGAACCGCCCCTTGAACATCTTCCTCCTGACGGACGGGCAGTCAACCGTCAACGTCTACGAGCCCAGCGAGTTCCTCAAGCAGGTCAGCGGCATCAACCCGGGCAATGTCTCCATCTTCCCCTTCAGCGCGGAACGCAAGGCGAACAGGATGCTCCTCGACTTCCTGGGATATCTCAACAAGGGCGAAAAGTGCCATGTGGAGACAACTGACGAGATACGAGACGCAATGGTGCGCTTCTACTCGGACCACGCCAGCCTCCTCATAACCGACATGCGGTGCGCGGCGACCAGGGGCGCAAATGTCAACGAAATCTTCCCGCGGTCCCTCCCGCATCTCTACCGCAACCAGACACTGAGGCTCTTCGGAAGATACGAGGACAGGGCGGACACGCTCACGCTCTCAATCACAGGCCGGGATGCGTCGGGAAGACTCCGCGACCTAATCTTCAGCAGACGCCTCTCCGAATGCCCCGCCGCCTCGCCCACCC
>ERZ1034873.186-NODE-186-length-37812-cov-23.304659_pt1 | contig 37812 bp, 64 predicted proteins | sample MGYA00520689_ERZ1034873 | MGnify/ENA primary metagenome ERZ1034873 (study PRJEB33766, sample SAMN09781722) | gut metagenome | biome: gut microbiome | host: Homo sapiens | place: Madagascar | study: EMG produced TPA metagenomics assembly of the PRJNA485056 data...
ATATTTTTTAAAAGTTTACGTAAATTTTTGATAACATTGATAACAAAACCCATGAAACCCTTGTAAATACTGGCTTTATATATGTTATTAACTTGTTATTAACTTTGTTATTAGCTTTAGCTAATAACAAATATAGTAGTTTTTATAGTATAATTTAGATAAATTAACCACAATTTACATAGCTGAATTTGTATAAATCACACAACAGTGAAATATTACAAAAATATTACAATGTGTGAACAAATTATGAACAATAAAAAATTGCACAAAATTTGATGTGAATACCAACAAAATTCGTGCAATATTTTTTATTTTTTTGTATAAGATATTCTGTTTTTATCTTCCTTTATCCCTGTTGTTTTAGAAATTTCGGAATATTTTTCCTGATATTTTTGGATTGCTTTGTTGCTTTCTTTTGCCAGTGAGTTGTCACCACTTGCTTTTGCGGCTGCTTTCAATCCTTTTTGTTCTCTTATTGCGGTTTCTAAGCGCCTCATCATCTGTGAGGCTTCATATCCTGTCACTTTTTTGCCGTCTATATTATACGTTTTTTTGTCGTTTTGCTTTAATTCTGCTAATTCTTTTTTGCTATATCTTGGTTCTGATATTCCGCAAATTATGGGGGCTTTATAATGATTGCAGCCATAATCTTCAAGACGTTTTAAAGCTTCTTCGGCACCTTCAAAATATATTCCGTTTACTTTCCTTGATTTTCCCAAAACGAACTGTTTACCTTGCATAAATTCGTGGGAAGGACGTGGGTTTGCGTGGTAATCTATTTCTATCCCGTCACAGCCCAACTCTTCGCCAATTGTTTCGTTGTATTCTATACTTGCCTGCTTTGCGCCCCACAAAAGATTTTGACGTACAACGGTGTCGAGCCTGCGTGTTATTCCGCCACCATAATTAACACGTAATCCTCCGCTCCCCAGTTGCTTTATTGTTTCACGCATTGCAGTGGGGAAATCGGTTGTTGCTGTTGTCGCTTGAATTGTTGCTTTGTCAAGTATGTCTGTATAGCCTTTTTGCAACTTAACAAACTGCCCTTTTTCATTTCGTATGCATAATAATTTTGTCTTTGATAAATTTAGCATTGTTTCAGCGGTTGTTTTTGAATATGCTTTTACTATGGATTGCAACTTTTTATTTTCCGCAAAAGGCACAAATTTTTTATTACGGTAGTTATATAATGGTTCATTTTCAAGATGTTGTTCGGTTATAAAATCGCTATATATTTTATTTATTTGTGAAATGTTTTTTCTTGTAACAGTGGATAGCTGCTTTATCACCACGCCCATGTCATTTTTTACGTCTGCAATATTGTTTATAACTTTAAGTTCTTCAATGCTTAATTTTCCGGTTTTGTTTATGCGTTTTCCGATTCTTTGAAGTGTTGAAGTTTCCCAGCCTCTTATATTTTCAGCAAGCAATTCAGCTTGTTTTTCTAAGTCATACATATTTACACTCCTTGCTTAAAAAAATATACCGAGGTTTGCAAAAAATCTCGGTATTTCATTTTATTCTCCGCGCAAAATTCTTTCCAGTGTCTCGTCTTGATTTGTTTGCTTTTTCTCTTCAATTCTTGAAAGTTTTTCTTCCAATTCATCACTTGAAAGATTTGGGAATAGCCATTGCATTTGGTCGACTTTTTCAGCTACGCCATCGCTTACCGCTTCTCTTATTCTATTATATGCTGCAGTTTCATCAGCAAATACATCGTACCAGTCAATTTGTAGTGCGTATGTATCATCTGATAAATTTAAGAATATAGCGTCAGCTTTTATTGTACCTTCTAAACCTTTTTTTAGTGCTGTATGTATCTTATCTATCAACGCAATAGTAGAAGCGTTTGCGCGACGTATTTCTGTAGCTGTAGTTGCATTACCGTTTTCAAATGGAGTTAGAAATCCTCTGTCTGTTCCGACTTGCTGTTCATATCTATGCATGTCATCAATTAGTTTGCCGCTGAACTCACTGTATCTTATTGCTGGGCTGAATATATCAATGTTCGCGCCAGTCTGTCCACTGCGTGTATCAATAGGAAATAAGTTTTCTGGTATCTCCCATCCACCCTCAGATATTTTTTTGCCTTGTGCATTTATATATTTATAATTACTTTTCTTTAAAATAAGAGGGTCAGCAAACAGTTTACTTTTTGAATTTTCAAATTCCTCTTCTATCATTGAAAGGTCGTTAAAAATAGTATCCTCTATTTCCTTACAACCATAATTCAAGGGAACGCCATAAACAGGGGATTTGCCACGACTTGAAGTCGGGGACTTAAAACGCCCTACTCCTATATTATCAACGTTGCTAAACGTGTATATACTTTCAAACTGTGCCCACGGCTCAAAAAATACTTTATCGTGTACGCTATCAGTTGTGTAAGTTTCTATTGTAAGAGTATTTCCTTTTAATGTGTGTACTCGGTTAAGCAAATAAACTTTGCTGTCGCTACCTACGTATTTATCAATTATACCTATAACGCTTGTAACCTTTTCTCCATCCATTTCTAAAATACGGACATCATCTTGCGGTACATAACGATGATATAGATTGCCCCCGCTATCTGTTGCAGGGAATACCCAGTAATCACCAGTTGCCAACATTTCAGATGTTATTTCAAATCTATTAGTTTCCAAATCCTCTACTAACTCATTCAATGGCTCGGCATAATCTGAATTTAAAGTTATATCAAATGTAGCTTCTGTATTAACAAGATTATTGAGTTTTGAAACAAAGATTGATAAAAAGTTTATTCGCTCAGTATCTCTATAACTTTGTACGAGTTCTTTTATCGGCTCTTTAAATGCTACATTATACGCTTCTTTCATGCTCGCCCAAAATGTAGACCAGAAAGTTTTTATTTTATTAAACAAGTAAATCACCCCTGTTATTCAACATTTTATTTACTATTATTCACGACAGTACAGGTTGGCAACAAAGCCCATATCAAAAACCAAGCAAGACCATTTATTGGATATACAGTATCAAATATATACATAAACGGTAGATTTAATATATCGAATATCCAGAATATAACTAATAAAGAATAAAATATTTTATACATGTTATTACCCCTCAATATATGCCCAATAACCAGATTCGCTGTATATATTACTATCCCACGTATCAATTTGCATAGTGCCATTATCAAGCGGTATCGCCCGGTCGTTCTTATCGTCAAATACAAGGTTTTGCATTTCATCAATAAGGTCATCACACATGCCATCAGCAAACTTTACTTTATGATTTGCAAATAGTTTACTATATAAAAATACTCTATCTTCAAGAGGTGGCTTATATGTAAGGCACGCCCTGTATTTGGTGTTATCGTTTATAGTGTTCACAATAACGGCTACATGGTCGCAGTTTATCATATCAATATTAACGCCATATAAACGCTCACACTGTTCGCAGAAGTCGCATACAAAGCGTTCTATGTCGTGCATTGTCATTTCTTCCGCCTGCCGTTTCTCTGCTTTCAACTTATATTGTATGCCGTCATATCCTTGACCGGTGCACGTCAAAGCGTAAGCCGAACCATTGCCACCAATATCAAACCCAACTTCTACCGCTCTAAACTCTTTCGGTACTTCCTCGGATGATATTATCCAAGGTTTGGGATTGTTCGCAAATTCGGGGAAAATAATCCCCTCTGCACGCACCCACAAACCTTTTATATATCTGTCATAGAAAACACCGCTGTAAAGGTTTTCAGCTCTGTTTATTTCCTTTTCTGTTAGTATCGGGTTATCATTCATTAAAAAATGAAGATGTTTAAATTTACGTTCGGGATTAGTCAGCCATTCATTATAAAACCAATGGCTCGGACTTTCTGGGTTACAGTTAAACCATATCTTAGCATTATGGAAAGATAAAGTTCTTGCTATTGCTTGGTCGACAAACGATTGAGGCATAAGCGCAACTTCATCAAATAGAACGCCTGCAAGCGTTGAACCCTGAATAAGCGTATAACTGCTTTCGTCTTTACCGCCGAATATATAGAAATAGTTTTCTTTTCTTCCATTCCGAACGGTCAACATTCTATTGCTTATTTTATAAGACATAGCATAATAAGGTTGCTCCAGTTGTTGCAATGGCTTAATTATATTCTTCTCGGCGCTCGTCACAGTCTTTCCGCATATTCCAAAACTTGTTTTATCAAAGTTTGACATAGCCCAAAAAATAAACACGAAAGACATTATAAGAGTTTTACCTGAACGAACCGCGCCATCGCAAATAAGAGTATCGCAAGCATCAACGGCAAAGTCAAATATTTGTAATTGCTTGTCGCTTAGTGTTTTAATCCGCATTGCGTTTGCTCCGTTCTTTGATAGCGTTCAATAAATCGGCTTGGGCGTTCTCTTGTGCTATTTCCTGCTCGGTTGCAATGTCTTTTTCGTCAATTAATTCCTGCCACTTCTCAAAGGCTTTTACATTACCGTCGCGTTGTATACTTTGCATTAAACCGATTAACATCAATGTTTTATTTGTTGCGTCCGTTTCCTCTATTCCCATAGCTTGCAACTGCTTTTTTGCTTTGTTTGGGGCTTCCAGTTCGGAGAGCATTTTCGCCAATTCTTTAAAGCGTTTTTTCTCTCTTTGCTTTGCCTGACTTGCCTTTCCGCCTTTTGAGCAGATTTCTCTCCGCTCTTTCTCGGTTCTCTTGTCAAATGGAATCAAGTTTTTATCATTCAATCCGCCCACTTCCTTTATATATAATATTACACTATAATTATACAATGTTTGAACCGTTTTGTCAATGTTAATACCAATTTTGCACAACTGATATTTGTGTTGTTTGTGCATATTTAATAATATTTAATATTTTATAATATTTTTTAATAAAAACTATTGACATTTAGTATTGGTCGTGTTATACTGTAACCACAGTAAAGGAAAGGCAAGCAAAAAACAGAAAGGAAGTTTTAAAAATGACAATGAAAAAGATTTTTAGTTTTAAATGGGAAAACGGAAATATAAACGATAATATTGTAAGATTTGCAAAGGACAGGGATATTTCTTTTAGATATGACCATTTTGGCAACATTGAATTATTTGTGGGTGGATTGTATTATTTGGTGAAATATGAAATAAATAATGATACCGTTGATGTATATATAGAATTATAGAGGAGGATTACAAAATGAAATTACAAGAAATTGAAAACAAAATCAAGGAGTACAAGGAACTGCAAAGAATGGCGGAAGAATTAAACGCCGAAATGGACAAAATTAAAGACGAACTCAAGGCAGAATTTGAAAAGGAACACACCGACACAATAACAGCAGGTGCATATAAAATCAGTTACAAAGCAGTTACATCTAAAAGGGTAGACACAACCGCGTTAAAAAAAGGCATGCCAGACGTTGCGGAAAAATTCACAAAAGCAACCACAACAAAGAGATTTACAATAAATTAAAAATATGCTGCGCTATCGGCAAAACGGGCAAAAAGGCAAATAAAATATTAAATATTTCTATAAAAACTGCTGACAATTAAAAATAATTATGATATAATGGGATTGTGAAAGGGGGTGATAAAATGGATTTTGCGGAAAGGCTTATACAGTTTAGAGCAAAAAATAACTTGACACAAAAACAGGCAGCAGAGATATTGAGCGTTAACATTTCAATGATTTATTTTTACGAAAGTGGGAAAAACAAACCGAGCAAAAAAAACAAAATTATAATTGATGAAAAGATGAAGAATTACGAAAGGAGAGCCGACAATGTTTAGATGTTTAGAATGCGGTAATATTTTTGAGGATGGAGAACAAAAACGTATAAAGGAATGTATGGGCGATTCTTGCGATGTAGCAACATATCAAGAATTTGATGTATGCCCGTGTTGTGGCGGAGATTTCGAAACAGTTGTATACTGCGATAAGTGCGGTCGCATATATAACTGTGATGATGTATTAAATGGGTTATGTAAAGATTGCATTGCAGAAAACACTACGGTTAATGAGTGTTACAAAGCGGCTGACGGTGAAGATGAGCAAATTAAAATAAATGCGTTCTTAGCCGAAGCGTTGAGCAAAAAAGAAATAGAAAAAGTTTTATTACAGTATTTAATAAATAATAGCGACAAATTCAAAGAAAAAGTTAAAGATTTCGTCAATGAAGATGTATACTGGTATGTGGAAAGGATGGCAGAAATAAATGAGAGCAAATAACTTTTTATTTGGTGTAATTATAACATTAAGCATACTAATGTGTTGTAAGTGTTTCCAGTACGCCACCAATCATAGAACTGTAGACAATGCAGTGGGTGGTGAGGTTTTTACGATAGTTCTGCCGGTTGCGCTGATTCATCAAAAACTGAAATCGGCAGAACAGAAACAGGCAAGCCGAACAAAACAGCGGTCTTTGAATTAACAGGATATTGTGCATGTGTGAAGTGTTGCGGTAAATCTGACGGCATTACCGCAAGCGGAGCACAAGCAGTTGAGGGCATAACCGTTGCGGCAGATATAAACATTTTGCCATTTGGGACAAAAATCATCATTGACGGCAACACATACACCGTCCAAGATGTAGGCGGTGCGATAAAAGGAAATAAAATTGACGTATACTTTGATAACCACGAAAAAGCGTTGCAGTTTGGCAGACAAACAAAAGAGGTGACAATTTTAGAATAAAATAAGGAATAGGTGGTGCGATTTTTGAGATGTGAAAACTGTATTCATAACGAAGTATGCTTTTTACAAGAAGTGTGCGAAGACATAGAGGAACAACTTGACGAGTTTGGGTGTGAGAATTTCAAGGAGGTAAAAAATATGTGTAAATTTAGAGATTTACGAGCAGATGAAATTGATGTAAGAGTTGCAATGTGCAAGGAAAACGGCTGTAGTTTGTTATTATACAAAGACGCACGCTGTGACATGAATATTTTAGACGAAACGGTCGGCGCTACGAATTGGCAAAGACAGCACACAAGAGATAATGCAAATTGTATTGTGTCAATTTGGGACGAAGATAAAAAGCAATGGATAAGTAAAGAAGACACAGGCACTGAAAGTATGACAGAAAAAGAAAAAGGGCAAGCAAGTGATAGTTTTAAACGCGCGTGTTTTAATTGGGGAATAGGCAGAGAACTTTATACAAGCCCATTCATATGGATTAAATCTGAAGATGTAAAGATAATCAAAAGACCAAATGGGACATTTGCTACAAATGACAAGTTTGCTGTAGAGAAAATTAAGATTGAAAATAAAAAAATAACAGCATTGTCAATAGTAAACGTTACACAGAAAAAAAGAGTTTTTGTCATGATGCCAAAAGAAAAAGGAGAGTAAAAAATGAATATAATAATATTAAAAGGTCGGTTGACAAGAAATCCAGAAATAAAACAAACCGCTAACGGTGTTGCGGTGTGTACTTTTCCTATAGCAGTAGATAGAAAATTCAAAAAAGATGAAACTGATTTTATTAATTGCACCGCATGGCGACAAACCGCAAAATTTATACAGAAGTACTTTACAAAAGGGCAAGAAATATGTATCAGTGGAAATTTGCAAGTACGCAAATGGGAAGATAAAGACGGTAACACACGATATGCAACAGATGTTGTTGTAGATAATGCGGAATTTTGCGGAAGTAAAAAGGACGGTTCAATGGCAAACGGTAGCCTTGTAGCAGATGAAAATAAGTACAAGTTGATAAACGATGATTTTTTAGGGAATCCCCTGCAAGACGAAGTAGATTTACCATTCTAACAAAACATAGGGTTGACACAATTTTATTATTATGATATAATACAATTATAATAATATATGGAGGTAAATTGTATATGCCAGTAAAGGGAAGTCATATTGATTTAACAGGTCAAAAATTTGGTCGATTAACCGCTGTAAGGTTTATGGGGGCAAGAGGGCGAAGGCGCACATATTGGGAATGCTTTTGCGATTGTGGAAACAAATGTTATGTAGATACGTCACATTTACGAAGCGGTCATTCAAAATCTTGCGGTTGCCTAAATAAAGAAAAAATAGGCAATCTTAGGAAGAAAACGGGATTGTCATCTACAAAACTATATTATAAATATAGAAACATGATAAATCGATGTTATTATGAAAAATCAGATATGTATTCCCTTTACGGTGGTAGAGGTATAAAAGTTTGCAATGAATGGCTTAGTAAAAATAACGGATTTGAAAATTTTAGCAAATGGGCATTGTCAAATGGTTATTCTGAAAATTTAAGCCTTGACAGGATAGATAATAACAAAGGGTATTCCCCAAAAAATTGTAGGTGGGTTGATATTTATGCACAAGCAAACAATAAGCGTAACACACATTACTTACAAATAAATGGCGAAATTGACACAGTAGGGAATTTCGCAAGAAAATTACATTTGAATTATTGGAATTTATTGCATTATTCGAAAGGTGGGAAAAATTGCAAATATCCAAATCTTGAAATAAAGGCGGTAAATAATGAATTATAAACAGTTGTATGCAATTAAAAACGAAAATGAAAACAAAATAAAAAAGCTTTGTCCTGAAGCAACGCGAAAAAGCGGAATATATTGTTTTTATCGTATTGACGAAAACGGTTTTAAGCACGCCTATGTAGGTCAAAACGCAAAAAATAATATGCTTGGCAGACTTGCTGAACATTTATCGGGATATAAGCAACATATAGACCGCTCAATTCGTAAATATGGGCTATATGATGAAGAAAAAAATCCATACGGTTACAAAGTAAAAGTTATAGAATATTGTGTACCCGAACAATGCGACGAATTGGAGCAAAAATACATTAAACAATTTCACCGAAACGGCTGGCAATTAAAAAATGTTGAAATCGGAGGTAAAAGTGGTAAAACAGACTTTAACGAGCGCAAGCCATCAAAGGGTTATTATGACGGCTTAGAGCAAGGCAAAAAGAACGTTCGGAAATATGTCAAGCATTTGTTCGACTTGCACCTTGACTATATACCGAAAAAGTCACCGCCTACAAAGTTGCAAGAAAAAGCAATGCAAAAATTTAAAGATTTTTTAGAAAGCGAGTTATAACTTAATATCAGCCGTAACCATTCGGCTGATTATTTTTCAAAAATTTTCAAAAAAGTATTGACATTTATATAATAACGATATATAATAGCATTATCGAATACGAAAGGAGTTAAAAAAATGAATACAATTCGATATTGTATAGCGTTTTCGCCAATGATGTATAAAAAAATCAAGTCGGCAGCGAAAAAGCGGAACATAACAATAGCAGCATATATCAAAGAAGCAGTAAATCAAAAAATGGAAAAGGAGAGTTAAAATGAGATTATGGCACATTGATTTACTTCCATATCTCCCTGATTTGCAATTTAAAGGACAATTAAGGGAATTAGTCGCAATTATGCGAGATTGGCGAGATAAAGGAAAAACAAACCATTTACTGATTAACAAGGTTATGGAATACCTAAAATCAGATTTTGTCGGATATTTTTACACATATAACAACGAATATTTTAAAAGATACGGCAAAGATTTATCAGACTATGGAACAGAGTTTTTGATGTTTTCAAATTTTGAGTGTTCGACGGTACATATTTTCAATGGTTGGCATAATAAAGAATATCTAAGGGTTTGTATGGCTAATCTTTACGAAAAACATTATTTCGGTGTTGGGGAAAGCCGAATAACAGATAAAGAATGGGGCAGACTTTTAGACGGATATAAAACCTTGACTGGTGAAAATTATGTTATATAACAACAATTCATCTGTTGACAAAATAGCAATAATCAAAGACCGTTTGACAATGCGTGATGTGCTTATCCAATACGGATTTGAACCAAAAAAGCGCATGAAATGCCCGATACACGGCGGAGATGACAAAAACTTCTCTGTTATGGAAAAAGGTTATATGTGTTTTTCACATTGCGGTGGCGGTGATGTAATAACATTTGTCCAGAAATTGTTTAACTTATCATTTGCCGATACGCTTAAAAAGATTAACACAGATTTTAATTTAGGTTTATACGGCGAAAAATCCCTTGAAGATTTAAGGCAATCACGCTGGCAGTCAAGACAGATTAAAGCAAAACAAGAACGAATCAAGGCGGAAAAACAACACGCTGATGATGAATATTGGGCGGTGTTTGATGAGTGGAAAAGGCTTGACGATAACAAGCGGAATTATGCACCAAAAACACCTGACGAGGAATATCACCCATTATTCGTTGAAGCGTGCAAAAAATTAGCATATCAAGAATATTTGCTTGAATGTGCGGATATAAGGAGGAATGAAAAATGAAAGACATTGACCCAATGGAAACTTTTGATATGGGGTACCACTTATATGCAAAAGAACAACATAAAAAAAGAGTTGCAGATAATCCAAACCGTATTGAATATGCTATTAAGCAATTTCAAGACCACAATATAGAATTTGAATTAAAAAATGAAACAACAGGTCATTTCCATTGTAGACGAAAATCTGATGATAAACTTTTTCAATTCTATGCAGGCACAGGCAAGATAATGGGATTGAATAAGGCAAGAGGAATACACACATTGATAAACATACTTGAAAAATAGCGAGGTGTGAAAAATGAAAGGACAATTACAAGAAATATCGTCAAAACAAGCTTGGGTTTTTCTGAAAGATAAGCATTATGCAGGGCGTAAACCGCCTATAAGTAAAGCCTTTGCGTGGAACATAAACAAACAAATTGTTGCGGTTTGCACTTTTGGGAAACCAGCGAGCAATTCTTTGTGTATAGGTGTTTGTGGTAAAGAATATAGTGCAAATGTCTATGAATTAAATAGGTTATGCAGAATTGAAGAACTAAAAGAGCCTTTAAGCGAATTTGTTTCAGCTTGTTTAAGAAAATTAAAAGATGAAAATTGGATAATTGTATCGTATTCTGATACAGGTATGCACCATAACGGATATATTTATCAAGCGTTAAATTTTATTTACACAGGGCAAACAAAACAACGCACAGACAAATACACCGAGGGGAATAAACATAGTAGACATTATTCAAATGAAAATCAAGGCAAATTTAGAAAAGTGAGAACGGCAAAGAATAGATATGTTTATTTTGCTACGCACTCAAAGAAAACAAGAAAAGAGTGGTACAAATCATTAAATTATCCAATACTTCCGTACCCAAAAGAACAAAACCAAAATTATATTTTAGGCGAATTTCAGAAGCCTATTCTTATTTCAACAAGTGAGGTGTAATTCTCGAATGAGCAATTATTGGGCGCCAAATCATATATGTGCGATGTTTGTAAATATGGTTTGGTAAAACATACTGAAAATGGGGTTTGCATAAAGTGTTATTTAAACGATAAAAACAAAGCAAGAAAATGCTTTAACGGTAAAAAATCTTATTTTGTGAGAAGGAGGGCGAAATGTGAATGAACAAACTATAAAATATATGAACCTTACAGACTTGCTGAATAGTGAAAATGTATGCGAAATTCAGAAAGAGCCGAGCGAAATACGGGAACAGTTAAAGGCAATGTATTTTGCAAGGTTATCAGAATTAAAAGCAGACAACGAACTAAAAAAGCAAGTCAAGGCAATGTTTAAGGCTTTTGATAAAGCCGATAAGGAACTTTCGGAAGCATATACAAGTCAGTATGCCGTAGAACATTCGGAAATACCTCTACAGTTTGACGGCAAAGGTCAACCGCTGAACACAATAGAGAATTTTCTGCTAATACTTCATAATGACAAGCGTTTTGAAAGTTTGCGGTTTAATCAATTATCTTATGCTCCCGAACACGTTGTAAACGGCAAAATAGAACGGTGGCAAGATAAGGACGATAGTGCAACAAGGGCATACATTGAGAAGAAATACAAAATTCACAGCCGTGATAAACTTGATGACGCATTAAGAATTGTATTTGCGGAGCGTGAATATCACCCGATTAAACAGATGATAGAAGCGGTCAAGTGGGACGGTGTACCGAGAATAAAGGAATTATTTATAAAATGGCTTAAATGCGAAGATACGGCTTATGCAAGGGAAGTAACAAGGCTTGTATTTGCAGGTGGTATCCACAGGCTTTACAACCCCGGGTGCAAATTTGATGATGTTTGCGTTTTGGTCGGGACTTCACAGGGCGAGGGAAAATCAACATTCACTCGTTGGCTTGCATTGCAAGATGAATTTTTCACAGAGGTAACGGAAATAGACGGTCAGAAAGGCATCGAAGCAATAGAGGGAGCGTGGATATGCGAAATAGCCGAATTATTAGCCGTTACAAAGGTAAAAGAGGTTGAAGCGGTTAAATCATATATAACAAAGCTTGTCGACCGTTACAGACGTCCTTTTGACCGCAGAACAACAGATTACAAACGGCAATGTGTTTTTATTGGCACAACAAACAAAGAACAATTCTTGACAGACAAAACAGGTAATCGCCGTTGGTATCCGTTAAAGGTAAATTCAGTCGGTTATGACTTATTCAACCACAAAGATGAAATCAAGCAAGACATTATTCAATGCTGGGCAGAAGCTAAAACATTGTATGATGAAAACAAACTACCGCCTTATGCAGATTTTAACTTGTTAGGTGAAATAAGGGTAAAACAAGCGCAAGCGGTTGAAGATGATTACCGTATCGGAATGATTGAAAGTTATCTAAAAAGCAAGGATAAAACTTGTATTTTAGAACTTTGGAAAAATGCACTTGACAATCCGTTCAGCAAGCCGACACGCAAAGAAAGTAATGATATTTCTTTGATATTGCAGTCTTTGAAAGGTTGGGTGCGTGGTAAAAATGAACGGTTTGAGGAATATGGCACGCAATTATGCTGGCATAAAACGAAAGAACAACAAAAGGCAGATTTATTTTCGGATTTATTCGAAATTGATGATGATTTGCCAATATAAATAATTAAAATCAAGAAAGGAAGATATAAAATGACAAATTATGTAGGTAAAAAAGTATTGGTAAGAGGTATTCAGAGTGGAGTTTATTTTGGTGAATTGGTTTCACAGGATAAACAAGAGGTTGAAATGAAAAATGTTCGTAACTTATGGCGTTGGAGCGGTGCGAATACATTGCTTGATTTAGCTGAAAATGGTGCGCAAAGAAAAGATGATTGCAAGTTCTCAAATAAAGTTAACAGTATTATTTTAACAGATATATGCGAGATTGTACCGTGTTCTGATAAGGCTATTAAAAATATAGAGGGTGTTGTAGAATGGACGTATTAAGAATTAAACAGTTTTTAAGTGACGGTTGCGGCAACGGCTACGGCTACGGCGACGGCAACGGCTGCGGCTGCGGCTGCGGCGACGGCAACGGCTACGGCAACGGCAACGGCTACGGCGACGGCTACGGCGACGGCAACGGCTGCGGCGACGGCAACGGCTGCGGCGACGGCAACGGCTACGGCATTAAAAGTATTAACGGATATGACGTTTACATTGTCGATAATACACCTACAATATTTACCCACATTCACGGCAATGTTGCAAAGGGGTATATATTAGAGCGAAATGTAATATTAAAGCCTTGTTACATAGTAAAGGGCAACGGATATTTTGCACACGGTGAAACATTAAAGGAAGCCCAATCTGCACTTGAAGGAAAAATCCTCGATAATATGGATATTGAGGAAAAGATAGAACTTTTCAAAGAAAAATTCCCGGATGTAAACAAAAAATACGCAGTTAAAGACTTCTACCAATGGCACCATAACTTGACTGGCAGTTGCGAAATGGGTCGGAAATCATTTGCAAAAAATCACAATATAGACATTGACAATGATGTGATGACGGTTAATGAATTTATGGATTTAACCGAAAATTCGTATTGCGGTGAAGTTATAAAAGAATTGAAGGAGAGTTATAAAAATGGAAAAAGCAACGATATATGAGTATGCGAGGATGCGCGCGAGTCTGAAAAATTGTAAGGATTGCCCATTAGGAGTTAATAACAATGGAGCTAAGATGAGCTGTGGAGATTTTGCAAGTAAATACCCCGATAAAGCCAATGAAATAATCCTCAACTGGTGCAAAGAACACCCTGTTGAAACAAGACAGGATAGGTTTTTAAAGATGTTTCCGAATGCGGATATAGATTATGGTTTTTTAGATATTTGTCCTCGCACTATTGATAAGTATTCAGCAAATGAAAAAGAATGTCTACATAAGACGTGCTTAGGTTGCAAAAAAGAATATTGGCTTGCGGAGGTAGAAGAAAATGAGTGAATTTAATAAAAATCTATATATGGTAAAAGGTATATTTTCTCAAGATGAAACAGAACCGATAATAACAGGATTTTACTATATAGACGAGCACAGCAGACATTTTATTATCGGCGATGATTTCGGGCATTATGAAACAAATCCATACACAATTTGCAGATGTACGGGAATTGAATTAAAAGATAGCGATTATTTACCGTTTGAGTATGATGTTTTTTCGTATAATGAGCCGTTGTCAGATAAATTCAATTTCGGATATTTTGAATTTAATCAATATCTAAAACAATGGGTGTTGATTACAAGTAGCGAAACACATCAATATCGCACATTAAACAAGTGCAATAATTTAATTTTCACGGGTCGAAATGTTATATTAAAAGATGATGATATGAATTGGTTTGTTGAATATTCAAAAAAAGAATTTGAAAAATCAAAATCTAATGATATTGACAATTCATACTGCCCATCAAAATTTAGGAGGTAGACGAACATGATAAATAAAGGTGATAAAGTAATAATTATAGGCAGTGCCGAGGCGGAAAAATACAAAGGCTGTATTTTTGAGGTTTTATCGGAACCGTATAATATTTGTGGCTCAACAGTTGTTAAAATGAAATGTAATAAAACAGGCAAGTATTTCGGTGGTGGATATGATGTTAGATTTTTGAATAAAGTTGAGGTAGAGGAATGAGTGAGAGGAGAAAATCAGCCCTCCCAAAAGGGAGGGGCGCGATGCCGCACATCATCGCGCTGGCGTTATCGTCTGATAGCGACAACCAGAGCAATTATAGCTACGATCAGTTGAGCTATAGCTATAAGTAGCATAATAAATTCATATGCACTCATTACCACTCACCTCCCTAAAGGGAGGTTGTGATTGGAAGTGCAACATCCGACAACACCTGCACTAATTATAGTATATTATACAGAATTTGTAAAGTGCTTTAATACAGGCAGAAAAAGCATTGAAAGGAGCAAATAAATGAAAGGAAATAAAGAAATCGCGCAAATATTGAAACAAGATTATGGTATAAATAATTTAACACCGTTTGAAGATATCTCCTACGAAATAGAACGTTATACCGCTGAGCTTTCAAGAGTCAAAATTCAATCAAACAGTGGAAAAGTTTTCCACTGCCCGGTGTATGCAATGTTTGACGGACATTATATGAGTTGGTACGGTGATTATGGATTTTGGGGATTTAACTGCACGTGGAAAACCAATATAACGAATCTTGCATATAACTCACCGTATTACCAACTTGAAAAATTGGAAAGTCGGAAAAGAACAGAATTTAATTCTGAACGTTGCGAAAATGAGTTTATTAGAATGATAAAAGAAGGCGATTGGTATAATCATAATCTGACAGAAAAACAAAGAAAAAGCTTCGACAAATTTATTACAGATGATTTTCACGATTATGTGGATTGTGATGATTATCTATTTGAAATAGCTGAAAAATGCGAAAATTTAAAGGCATTGAAAAATGCTACCCACGATGAGACAGATTGGTATTCCGCATTGGGGCGTAACAATCTCGATGAATCTGACATTTATGAAATTTTCGGATGCGAAGAATACGAACTTTATACAATAGGCAACAAAGTACCCGGCAGATTTTTTATAATATTATATATGCTGAGTATTGTTGCAGAGGCGGAAAAAGGCGGTGCAACAAATGAATAACAGATACATATGCAAAGGAAAGCGGAAAGATAACGGCGAATGGGTGACGGGGTATTGTGTTTATAATGGCGAACACTGCTATATTTTTAGCGGCAAATTATGTATTATAAATAAAAATTTTAATTGGGTACGATATGAAGTTATCCCCGAAACAGTCGGGCAATGCACAGGAAGAAAATGTGCCAATGATGAATTATTGTTTGAAGGGGATATAGTTAAGTTGTATTCAGATTATGATGATACTTGGGGATATTCACATACTGCTGAAGATTATGGTGTTGTTGTATGGAGTGCAAACGATTATTGCTGGGATATTAAAGTAGACGATGAACTTATACCGTTTAATGATTATGACTGGGATGTTTCAATGGTAGTTGGCAATATTTACGACAATCCCGAATTGTTGGAGGTGGAGAGATGAAAGAAAACTTTACAAAATCGATAACATCATTGGAAACGGTTTTTAGACGGCTCGGCTCTGCACTTTCTTTGGAACAATGGAAAAACATAGAATACACAAGCAAAATATCATCAGTAATTACAATAAATCGTATAAAAAGAAAAATGACACAGAAAAAATTTGCAAAACTTATTGGCGTACCAAAAAGAAAAGTTGTTAAGTATGAGAACGGCGACTACGATTTTACTGTAAAAGAATTATGCAATATTTCTACAAAGCTGGGTATTGAATTTAACATTATATTTGAAGATGATTGGAGTTGTATAGAATGAACGCACAGGAAGCATTAGAAATAATTACAAATGCTATATGGACGGACAGTATGACTGCTGAACAAGATAAGGCATTGGCTATTGCACAAAAAGCACTTGAAAAGCAGATACCGAAAAAACCACAAAAGTCTGAAAGCGGAACGTTTAACATCTGCCCGACTTGTGGCAAATTTATCAACAGACGGGAAAAATCGCACGGAAATATTGATATACCACGTTGTAAGTGGTGCGGGCAAAAACTTGATTGGAGTGATAGCGAATGAAACAACGGGATAACTATATGCTTTGTTGCAGTTGCGGTTATGCAGTAAAAGAGAAAAATATATTCAAGAAAGCTTATCAAAATACTGCGATTTGTTTATGCAGAAAATGTGCCAAAGAACTTATTAAGGATATTGAGAATTGGAGTGATGCATAATGAAAGAATTATCAAAATACCAATGCGAATACTGTCACACGGAATATCGCGAAAAAAGTGCTTGTGAACAGTGCGAGAAAAATCACAAAGTAAAGCCTAAAATTAAAAAGTCTATTTATCAGCCTTACGAAGTGTGTAATTCGGGTTATCCTTTACGAATAAATATCGCGTTTGAAAACGGCGAAGTTATTACTTATAAGAGAGGTTGATATAAAATGACAGATGAACAGATTATAAAGGCAGATGAACAGATTATAAAAGCTTTAGAACATAATGCATCTAAATGCAAATTTTATGAGGACGGACATGATGGTGGGCTGTTTGAATCAACTCTTGACCTCATCAAACGCTACAAGTCAGAGAATGAGAGATTGAAACAGGAACTTGACCTATCAAAAGTGTTTCATAAAGAAGTGGTAGCTGAACGAAATTTATATCTTCATCAAATGGCATACCACAAAAATGCGTATAAAACCGCAAAATCCGAAGCAATAAAAGAGTTTGCGGAACGGTTGAAAGGATATCCAATAGTTGAAAATGAAAGCAAAGAAATAGCATATCTTTTTGTCGAGGTTCGAGATATTGACAACCTTGTAAAAGAAATGACGGAGGTGCATGAATGAACTACGATATCAATAAAGAATACAGTGCAGAATTTGACAGGTTAAGAAAAAATCGTGTTGCGGTATCGTATTATAAATACGGCCCTGCGCGGGAGAATTTTGGCGGCGGCAGAGTTGACGCAATAAAAACTGCTGAAATGTGCATTGATGCCTTTAAAAAAGACCATAACACTGAACACTTGATTGACGCAGCTAATTATTTAATGTTTAGGTTTATGTACCCATATGATGGCGAAACATTTTCATCAACAGATAGTAACGAAAGCGTCGGAACTGTTGGAGTGCCAATAAACGTGGAGGATTCACCATGGACAGAACGGAATATATAAAAACGTGTCAAAAAGTTTCTATGTTTTTGTCAAAGAAATTAGAAATACCTGAAGATTTATTTGTAAATTATGGCGATAATTCTTATGTGCCATATGCGTATAAAATGATTTTTAAATCCGGAGAGCCTAAGAATGTAGCTGTTTTATGTGATTTAAACTCAAATTCAATAACAAATGTAGATTTAGCAAAAGTAAATAAGGAGGTAAAATAATGACACAAATTGATATTGGATATAGGCGGTTGGCAGCAGCGGTATTAAGACTTTGTGCAAGAGATATTTATAAAGAACAACATAAAAGGTATCGTGTTGCCGAAAGAGCGATATTAAGCGGAAATTGTGACTTATATTTTGAATTAGTATATTTGCCTGTTTCCAAACAAGAATTTATAAATTGCGCGAAAAGAACAAAAGTTTCTTGACAACACAAAGCTTGTATGTTATAATACACTTGTTTTCTACAGTGTGTTTCACACTTTACCTCCTTTCTTTATTTTTGTTTATTTGACGGCTCGGAATAGACGAGAAGTGCCGACAGTGTGAAACTGAGAACTGTCGGCGCGACATTCCCTCTTTATGTATATAATAACGCAAATGAGAATTTTTTATTGACAAAATTATATAATAGATGTATAATAACTATACAAAGTTCCTTGCGAACAGTACAAAAGACAATAGCTCTCATGAAAAAAGGCACTCAATTAAGAGCGCCTTTTTTGTAGTTTTTCAAGCATATCATAGTAAATATCACGTTCATTTTCGTTTTGCGTGCTCGCGTATACCGCGCGGCAAAATTCCGCTATTTCTACACATAATTTTTGTAAATTAATTGAATTATGCTCCGTTTGGTATTTGTGCAAGGCAGGGAAAATATCCATTGCTTCTTTGTATTCCCGTTCTGCTTGCATAAGCGTTATATTTTCGTCTAACTTGTCACTACGCACAAAACTATCCACAAGCGTGTCACCATCCTTTGTTATGCTCTTTCGATTTTCCGCATTGCTTCTTCCAACGCTTCCCTCTCGTTTGGGTCCGCATCTCTCATCATTTCGCCGAGTTTATTCATCATATGGTCTTTGGCTTCATCTTTTGAATAACGTCTGTCATAACGTCTGTCCGAATATCCGTCTTTTTCCATATCTCTTGAATAATGTCCCCGAACATAATGAGTTCCTCGCCTTGCGTAAGAAACACCGTCATCATACATCGGATAATGTCCGCTGTAACCGTCATCTTCAAGCATTTCTATCTTGTCAAGGTTTTTGATTGTGTCGGTAAGCTTGTGTATCATTTCCACATCTGAAGCGGAAATCGACTTTTGTTCGCCGTATTCCTCTAACTCTTTGCAAAGCATACGTTTAATTTTTTCCATATATTCCATAAATCAACACTCCTTTCAGGCTACACGCTCGAATATGATGTTTGCGTTACTTACATCAATCGAGGTTCCTGTGCTTATATTTTTTACCGATACAGTCACGCAACAACCGCAAGGAATTGTTACAAATGTATCTAATGAAACATTGAAAAAGTTTTCAACTGCCGCAGGTGTTACAGTAGCAACGGCATTGTTTACTGTTTCGCCGTCCTCTTGCAGTGCGACAGAAATTGCTCCTACAGTTCCGCCCGTTGTTACGGCAATATTTCCATCAAATGTTACACGATAAATTGCTTTACAACTGTTTGTTGCACCTTTTAATCTAAATATACCACTGTCGGTGCGGTGCGTGATATATCCTTTATTACACGCTCTGTTGCCGTTGAGAAATAAAACATTTGCATTTTCTGCAACAGTTTGAGCTGGACTAAAGCTATATTCAGCTGCCATAAAAATCACTCCTTTAATAAAATTAAGCGGTAAAAGTTTGCACCTCTACCGCTTTTGGTGTGGTTGTTGCAATAATTGCATTATCCACATTTAACATTATCAGCTGCCGAGAAATTCTCGCATGCTGAACATCTCGCAAGGTGCGAAAAGTAGTTATAAATTATTCAGTTTAGAAGTTGTTGCAACCACAGCCTGCGTTACAGTTGTTAAATCCATAGGAAGCTGCCCAAGGATTACACGAAGCATAAGCAGGTATCGGCATAGGACGAAGCGCATTGATAATGTACTGGTTCTGCGCGGACTGCGAAGCTGCCAAGCGAAGTGCCTGATTTTCGTCACGAAGAGTCTGTGCCTTTTCAGCAGCCATATAATCAATAATTCTGTCACCGACTTTGTCAATTGCCTGTAATGTGTTGCAGTTATAGGTCTGATTGTCAAATCTGTTCTGCAAGTTCATTTTTTCGACATCGCAGCAGCAACTTGAAATCTGTTGCTGAATAGCATTTGTGTTCAGGATGCCCTGATTTGTGTTGCGTTCGATGTTGGTCTGCGTCTTGCAGCAACAGTCAGCTAACTGTGTCTGAATTGCATTGGCATTCTGCAATGCCTGATAGCCAAGATTGCACACTGCGCCATCAAGTGTGCGGAAATTTCCGTTTATGGTATTGTTCAAGGCAAATGTGCTGTCACAGATACCGTTGTTTATGCCGTCGAGCTTTCTTTCAATATTTGAAAAGTCCGAAGCAAGAACGTAGTTATCAGCTGCGCCACTGCCATTATTTCCATAACCGCCGCCGAAGCCATTTCTTCCCCAACCAAAGAGAAGCAAAACAATAATCCACCAAGCGTCATTGCCCCACATACCATTATTCCCGTTTGCACCGTTACCGGTAGCGGCGGCGATGTCAGCCAAAGAATAATTATCTGTCATAATTATCACCTCATATTAAATTTTATATGCTAAACCAAGCCGTACGCTCTCGGTTAAAGCCTTTTGTTATTTACTTGATAACTTGATAATAACGGCTGAAAACCGCATAACATCAAGGGTTTTAGCAATTTGCGTTATTAGCGTTATCAATTTCCTATAAAGATATATTTTATATATAATTATTTTTTGTTTTTAAAGTTTCTATATCTTAATAACAATAATAACAAATAACATTATAGGGTTTATCCCTTATATATAGGGGGTTTTAAGCGTTATTAGGAATGTTATTAGTGTTATTAGTGTTGCCCTTATCCATAAACTGCATTATTTGTTGCGCCTGTTGCGACAACTGATTAAATTGAGCCTGTGACATTTGTCCTGAGTTTAAAAGTTTTTGCACTTCCTCTCGGGGATTGCCCTGAAATGTTTTTTGCATTTCATGCGCCTGTCTTATAATGTCCGCAAATGGATTAGGGATATTGCTATTACCGAATACATTAAATAAAGGATTTCCCATTATTCGTCACCGCCTTTAGTTCTTTTAGCCGTTGCCCTCGGCTTTTCTTCACTTTTTGTTATATTTTCGCTTTGTGACTGTATCAGTTTATCATATTTAGCTTTCAGACCGTCAAAATCCGCCCTTAAATCGTCAAACTGTTCTATTGTGACAAATTTACTGTCTAAATCTTTCTCGTTGATTACGGGCTGATTTTGAGCGTTTTCCACTCGTTCCTTAAAATCAAGCGTTCGCATTGATGGAACGCCATTTGCGCTCATAGACTTAACGTATATCGTGGGGGCGTTTTTATCCCACAAAACAACGGAACAATTCGGAGCAACAGGGTAACTGTCAGCTTCATTCTTATTTAAAACCCATAGCATATCGTTTTTAGTCTGAAAATTAGCTGTCTGTTGCATTTGCGGTTGCTGGTTAGTATTTTGTGTAGGTTGCTGAGTTTGTGGTTTGTAGATGTCGTTTTGAGCGTAAAAATTAGGGTACTGATACGGAGCGTAATAAGGATTACCAAACATTTAATCATTCTCCTTTATAATAAAAATATATAGGTTGTTCGTAACTACTGTCCCATGCATCGCAAATATTTCCGTTACACACCGCTACGGCGTGTGTTCCTGTCCCGAGAATATAGGTGCCGTTTGGGTGTTCGTTTGCGAAATCTTCTATAGTGTAGCAATCGGGGCAATCATAGGGTATAATATCTCTTTTATATCCATTCTTTATAAGGTATTTCCCCCAAATGAAGTTTGCGGACGGCATATCACTTGACATATACCCCTCTATGCAAAGGTCTATATAAATATCGTTCCAGTCTTTGCCAAGCGCCTTTGTTAATGCGCGCACTACGCAATCACCTGTTTTGCGCCCAGAGGGATGAGGATTATAATACTCATACATTTTCCCTCAACTCCAATTTCCCATCTTTGCATAATTCTACTATAGTCAGATATACTGTCAAAAAGTCAAGTTTTTCTAAAGTTTTATTGTGTTTTATGTAATTGCATATATTAAACATAATACCCACCTCTTTAATTGTACTATAACATAAAATATTAAAACAAAACCGCACGATTTACGCACGTTTTAAATATTAAAAAACCGCCATGCATTACGCACAGCGGTTGATATTATAATTCTTTGGAAATCTTTTTAGTAATTGATTTTATGTATTTTGATACTGTTCTTTCGGCAATATTTAATTCAAAAGATATTTGCAAAACACTTTTGCCATGCCTACGCATATCAATAATTTTTAATTCATCATCAGTGAATGGACAAACTTCAAGAAAACGCTTGTACTCAGCAGATGAAAAATCAAACTTATACAAGGGCAATCACCCTTTCTTTTTTTTCAACGTTCTTCTTGCTCGTCTTTTTTTCGTAGTGGTTTTGGTCTTTTTTGTAGCTGTAATACTTTGACTCAATTTATATCAACTCCTGTAATTGAATTATTATTTGCACTATCTTGGTCAATGGTAGATGTAGTTACAGTTTCTGTAGTCGTTTCTTCAATCGGTTGATTTAAATACCATATAAACATACCGATTGTACTAAACCACATAATCAAAACAACAATAAACGCGATGAACCACCTATGCGCTTGTGCAGAATAGCCTTTAAGCAACTCCTTTGCAAAACTTTCTTCTACCTTGTTTTTGCCTTTTTCTGCAACTTCTTGACAATTACAACTCATATACCTAACGCCCCCTTTGCCATTAACAATACTAATGCACCCACAACAGCAATCATAATTTTTGATAGAATGTCAAAAGTATTTTCGATTTTCTTTAATCTTTCGTCCTCTCTAATACTATCATCATTCAAAGTGTCAATTTCTTTGCCGTGATTATCAACTCTTTTTTTTAATGTTTCGTAATCATCTGCAATTTTATTCCTACGTTCCTCGCATTGTTCTTGTGTAACAAAGTTATTTTCTTCATTCATTCTTTCACCGCCTGAGTGCCAAAATAAAAAGATATAATCATTAAATATATTTCCTTGATGTCTATCCTACCTATCGCGGATAAATAAGCAACCACAACGGTAAGCGCTATTGTAACTATACTTTTGACTGTTAGTAATTTACAAAGTCTATCAATTAAACCTTTCATAGCTTTTTGCCCCCCGTAAGCCTATACAGAATTGTTATATACCTTAAATCTTTATTATCAAGATTTAACCCGCTACTGTCACCTTTGATTATTCCACCGTCAACAGCCCATTTTACCGCTTCTCGCGCCCACTCCGGCATATTGTCGTCTATGTAGTTATAAATCATCGGATTGGTCAGCTTGTCAACCTTTTCCGCCAGATTTGATACGGCATTTACGAGTTCATTGAATTTTATTCTTTCGCCGTTTGTCATTGTTTCGTCCTCCTCGTTTAGTTTTTCGCCTGTTATTGCTCCGCAAATAGCCGCAGCTATCTTTTTTACACCTACACTTTGATAAAGTTCTGCGTCCGATTTTGTGTCTACAAAGCACACCTCAACAAGCATTGCCTGTGCATTTGTATGACGTATCACATATAAATGCGAACCGTCCTTTATACCTCTGTTTTTAAATCCAAGTCTGCTGAGCGCCGCGTTAATTTCTCTCGCACCCGCTATTTCCCGGCTGCCATAAGTGTAAACTTCACTGCCTTGTCCGCCGCCTGCATTAAAATGTATTGACAAAAACAAATCAAGTGGCTGAGCGTTTGCAAGTGAACATATTGCCTTTAGGTTTGCGTTTACAGTTCTGGAATTATCATCAGTGCAATCACCCACTGTATGACCGCGCTCTTTAAGCATTTGCATAAGTTCATGTCCTACGGCGCGTGTTTCGTTACTCTCATTCAGAAAGCCTACCGCACCGCTTCCGGGCGTTCCGCTTACCGTATGACCGCAGTTAATTCCTATTTTCATAACACTACTCCTTGATTGCATCCAGCTTTTTCGCAAAATTAACTAAAGCCTGAGCAAGCTCCGCACGCGTCAATGTTCTTTCCGGCTCAAACGTATCTTCGGAGGTTCCGTTCATAAATCCTGCATTGTATGCATGCTGAACTGCCTTGTAATACCATTCATCCTTTGAAACATCCTTAAACGGCATAATTTTATTACTGTTCTCCGCATCCACCAATAAATACCCTCTTTCTAATTTGCTATAGGCTATATCGCCTATGCCGTTGTCTTTCCATTCCTTGCCCCATGAGTTGACTATTTTAAACTTCTGTGTTTCGTCATCCCAGCCGATAATACACACAGCATGTCCTCCGCCGACCCAATTTGTATCAGCTAATATAGGCGTTTTAAACTGATATAAAGCCGTTTTTACCGCGTTGTATTTCTTTTCATTTAAAGCATACGCATATACCTCATAGGCTTTTATATGATACGGCTCAGCCTTTTTGTCAAGCTCCGGGTGCGATAATACCTTTTTCCGAATTTCCGGCATTTCCTCATTATACGGAAAATCACTTTCAAAACACGCTCCGGTCTTAATAAGATGATTGAGGGCCGAATCAATTATCATACCCTCATATGTATCTTTATCATCTCTGCATTTGCCGTACACATATCCGGGCGAAAATCTCACGCGCTCTCCTGTTTCAACTTGATTAAGAATCTGCATAATATTTGTAACAGCAAATCCTACACAAGAGTTAATTTCGCCTTGATTTCTTACATCCGGTATAAGCTCCGCATCCAATACAAATTTTTTCGGAAGCTCTATATCATCAGTGCGGAACGCTCCGCAATAATCTAAAATCTTTTTTGATGTTCGTCTAACGCCACTCATAACAATCAATCCTCTGTGGGAAATATTGGAATTTCGCCCGTTTCCGTTATCTCTGTCGGCGGCTCAGAAACTTCAACAGGCGTGTTTTTCTCGTCAATCAAAGCCTGTAGCTCTGCCAAATCATCCTCCGTGAGTACATTCTTTTCATAATATCCCGTTGCATTGAGGATAATCTGATAATCAGCCATATTGCCGACTGCATCCTTAAAACCTTTCATTAAAAATTCTCTTAAACTAAACATTATACATTACCTCCCTGTGATAATACTGCATTTTTTATTTCCGTTATAACCTTGTTTATGTCCTGATAATACTCTGTACTTATCTTTGACGGCTGTACCGCCGTCTGACACATTATGTTATTTGTCCCATCAAACAAGATAATACTGCCGCTAATTGTTATATCTGTTTCATCATTTCTCTTTTTTGAAACAATATCAATATATTCTCCGTCAGATAATGGTGTATCAAGCATTGCTGTTATAATTTGAGGTGTTTGATACGGCTCATATTGGGTCGCTGTTTCGCCTTCTTCAAGCTGCAGATTTTCCGTAATATTTACTCCGTCTGCTGTTACTCTAAACACTATGTAATTGACATTATCGGGGACGGTTATTATATACGGTTTTCCAACCGGTCCATAGGCGCCTCCGACAGATACCTCCGATGTATCTATCGGATTATTTTCAAAAAAGAAATACCGTTCGTCATAAGCAGATTTACTTGATGTATAAGTATATTTAGAATTCGGGACAACTTTGGCTATCGCAATAATACCCTTTGAATTTTTTATTATCCTCGTGGATGTCAAGCTACCTCCATTTGTTGAATATCCGCTAATGATTTTAAGCATGTTTTTTCCGAAGATTCTAATTGGCACAGCATGCTTTCCGGTCGTACTGTCCAAATCCCCCACTCCGTCACTTGCGCCGTAAACCTTACAGCTTATCGGTTCTTCTCCTGCAAGCTGGTCTGTAATCTTTACCGACTGCCCCTCAGCTGTGGTATGCGGAATAGCTTTGGCTTTTTCAGCCGCAAGAGAAAATATGTCATCTGTGTATGATTTTGAGTTAGTTAATCTGTCAAATGGAATATTACCGTCTGAATCCATCATTTGATGGTCATATACTTGAAAGGTCTTAGGAGTATTGTTCGTTCCCTCTCCAAGCTGAATTGCGTCCAAAGGTGTTTCTCCCGTTTGCCCCTCTGTCAAACTATATATAGCCTTTGCGTTCTTTCCGCCTGCAAAACCTCCGTCTGCTGATTTTGCATTTGTGCCTATCGCAGTGCCGCCGGGCTCGCTGTCAAGCGTTTTTGCTCCGTTGCCGATTGCTACTCCGCTATATGAATATGCGTCTTTACCTATAGCAACACCGGAACGCGTTGTAGCATTTTCATTGATTGATACTCCACTTTCAGTCCCTGCGTCATTGCCGATTGCCACACCGCCGTCGTTTGCATTTGCTCCGCCTGCCGAGAATTTATTAGTTCCTATCTGCGTTTCGTTTGATATAATTTTATTTATATCATTTTCTACACCGTCAAATCCTTCTATGACATCTGTTACATCAGCGTCATCTACTCCATTTTGAAGATTAGGAAAATATTTAGACATATTATCACCTCTTTTTATTAAACGATAATCGTTGTATTATCTGGTTGTGGCAATAACATTCCATACATTTCGGCGGTACAACCAGACGCTCTAAGACTATAGCTTTCTCCATTCTTAACAATTATACTCATTGTATCACCAGAAACAACGGAAACGGTTTTATTAAGAATAACATTAGCAACACCTAACGGATTTTCGGAATTGCCAGAAAGCGTACCCGAAGTATTATAAATAGAATTCCCATTCTTATATATTGTTATATCATAATCTGAGTTACCAACATAACTATTAAACATTAGCAACAATTTAAGTTTTACTGTGCCACTTGCACCAAATGTAATTGTATTTGTACTAAATCTATAATATCCTCCAGTGAATATTTGCCTTGTCATAGTATAGGAGTCTATAAGCACATCAAGAGGTACAATTTTGAACATATCATCAATTTTTTTATTTAGTGGTTTAGTCATATCACTATTTATTTTAAATACTTCTGCCCAACTCATGATATTACCTCCGTTATGCTACCGTCAGAATTAAATGTTGTTTTCTTAGTTATAGTTTTATCACCAACAAATGTTTCTGTTATGCTACCGTCAGAATTAAATGTCGTTGTCAAAGTTTGATTTGAACTATTAGTTTGTGTAATGCTTCCATTTGAATTAAAAACAGTACTTCCGCCTTGAAATCCTTGAACAGCCATCATGTTTACACGATTTATCGGCGTTCCGTTTTGTTCTGTGGTTTTATCAATAAAATCAACCATAAATTATCACTCTCCACATTCAAAAGTACCGCAAATACGATAATTATTTTTTACATCATCTACCATATTTTCAATGTCATAAAGTATTTTTTCAAGAGAATTTATATCTTCAAAATAGAAAGATATACCGGGCGTATCAGGCGTATAAGAATAAACAAAAAACGATTCTCTCAATAGGTTTTCATTATCTATTATTCTTTGAAAATCACTTTCCGAAAAATCGTCACCAAGCGCCCACGTCTTATTAACTATTGATATGTTTAAATATCCTAACGTGTTAAGCAACTGTTTTAATTCTATCTGTTTATTCTCTATCCTGTTAATTGTATTAAAAGTGAAAAACCCTTTTTCCAAAACTGAAATATCACTATCAGATAATGTGGAAAATTTCTTAAGTTTTGTTTCTCTTATATTCTTGGCTAAGTCTACGTCTGATTGTGTTCTGTCGAATATCATATTACACTCACATCCTTGACTAAGATATTACCGTTTAAATTAAATTTTTCACTTGTTATATGCCCTGTTACATCCCAAAGATATTCAGTTTCTGATTTTATCTTATCGCCAATGCTTACAGTATCATCATATGTTATAATATCTGGAGATGCTCCGCCCCAAACAAATTCGCCCCACTTAGCGTCACCCCATTTATAAGGTTTGCCGTAAACTACGTTTTTGCCCTCTATTATTTTAAGATTTGTCGAACTCGTCCTCGTAAGCCAATTATAACATTTTTCAAGAACTGTGTCAACATTATTAGATGAAACTAATGTTGCGTTAGTTATTGATTTTACATTCTCAGTTTCGCTTGCTAAAACCTTAGGATTTGTCTTTCTGTGAATTTTCTGAGTATGCTCATATTTATATCCTCCAAGTTCGCACCCAGACTCAGCATTTATTATGGCATAGTTTGTTCCAGACTCTACAATAGTTCCGTTTAAAATACCTAAATCATGCAAAGGCTCTGAAAATTTTACGATTATGTTATTGCCTGTGCCACTTTCATCTGCACTATAAACGTCAAGTGCTTCATTTATCGGTTTATATTTGTGACTGACTAATTCAACGCTTGTAACGGTATCATCATCAGTAAATGATTGCCCTTGCATTATTCTTCTGAGCGGTATAGTCTGAGATACAGTGTCACTGAGTTTATACACTTTCACTTTGTCGCTGTAGCTCGTATTTACAACGGCTTGACAAGCAAAAGCAACTTGCATGAGTGCAGCCCTGCACGTTGTATATGGTATATATCCATATAGAGATACGTTTTTAAAACTTTCATCTATTGAGAACGGAACATTTGCGTCAGAAAAGATTTTTTCAAGTAAATCCCCCGCTTTTGTGCCGTTATACATACCGCCAACGAACGGAACATTGTCCATCATACCTATATAATCTTCGCAACTTACACTCCATAAAAACTTTGCACTTCTTTTGGCAGACTTAACAAAAGTAGTAGCTATAAGCCTATCATTAAATGAAACGCTAAGCGGCTGTTTTGACTGGAAAGAATATTCCATATCGGAATGGCTGTCAAGAGTGAAATCGCAAGTGTTAATGACAATTTCAGATGATATAGGATTTAAAGAATGTGAAATATTTACACCGCGCAATTCATCACCGCGAAATATTGTCCCATATCCAAAATCTATTACATTTAATTTCAATCTTGTATTAGGCATATTTATAGAATTAAATGTCATAATAACTTTGTTGAAATTTTCAACTTTATTTCGGCAAAAATAAAATGATGTATCGGGTGTATATGTTTTTGAACCAAGAATAATTGTGCCACTATCAGTAACCCTTTGCCATGTTATAGTTAAACTTGTAGCGTAAACATCATTAAATTTATCAAAGGTTAATGTAAAACCCTGTGATGAATATTGCCCTTGACTTGTCATAGTTAAAGTAATCGGCGTTGTAAATTTTCCGTCATTTCCGCTTAACTGTTCGCTCCAAAGACCTATTGTAGATGTATGAGCATTGGACGGAAAAGCAACCGCCGTTCCGTCCAATAATGTCTGATACATTTCACAAGGGCTTGCATAGTTATATTGTTGAAGATTATATTTTTGCAAATTTGAAAGTGTATCGTAATTGATATCGCTTGTAACAGGCAAGAAATTCTCTTTCGCTTCAGGAGCGACATCTCCATATGATATTGACAATCCTTTGCTCATACTGGTAACACCTGCGCTTTCGTTGGAACGCAATCAACTGTAATTTCTCCCCAATATATTTTCCCTGTTGATTTATCAATCCTGTCTAAATTTTGTTCTGCAACTTCAAATTTCGCGTCATATTCTATTGTTTTTTGGTTATAAACAAATTTTACTGGTATTCCGTTATAATACGGTTTCGTTATGCAGTCCCATAAATCGTCAAACTTTTTTTCATATCCAACCCTACGTTTAAATGTTACGCTATAGGTTATAAATGTTCCTAAGGGATCAAGAGTTTCAGGGCTACCCGCCCCTAATGTGCTTCCTGAATTTTCGCTATTTTTTATTGTAGCTACACGTTTAATGTTTGTCACAAGAACATCATACGATACGCCATTTATTGTCACATAATCCATTGTAATGCACCTCAATTAATAAACGATATTCCATTTATTCTTTCCCCGCCTTTAGCAAGTTTATATATTATTTTCATTAATTCGGTTTGGTTTAAATGATAGTGCTCTTCTTTTATTACTCTCACATTCTCTATTTCGTTTTGTTGCGTGTTGCTTGTCCCAGTTCCAATACTTGTCCCGACACTGTTTACAAAGTATGGTGTTACCCCACTTTTTATTATATTAGGCACAGCAAATTTTGTATTTGCCAATCCTTGAGACACTTTTAACAACGAAGAAGTAACTTTACCCTCGTTTTTTGTTATGCCTTGTGCCATACCCAACATTAAATTTTTGCCTATTTCATCTCTGAAAACCCTTGACGGTGAATGTATACCGAAGAAGCCTTTAATTGCACCTAACGCATTTGAACAGAAGCTTTTAATTTTGTTTCCAATCCAGCTTGTCATATTATTGATTCCGTTCCACAAACCCCTTACGATATTACGACCTATGTCAATCATTTCACTAAAATTAAAAGCATTTTTTATTTTAGTCCATACTCCTTCAAAAAATTCTTTAACATTGCTAAAAACTTCTTTTATCCCGCCCCAAGCAGCTGAAAAAGTATCTTTAAACCAATCTTTCACTGTGCTAAATACAAGTTTTATGTCACCCCATATTTTGCCAAAATATTCTGCCCAAGAATCTATTAGTTTCTTTATAGCATCCCAAGCAGCTGAAAAATCACCAGACAAGACATCCTTTACAACGGAAAAAACGGTTGCTATTGTATCCCATATAACTTTAAAATATCCAGTAACAGTGTCCCAAACCAATTTTATAGCCGCCCAAGCTGCAGAAAAAGCACCACCTAAAAAAGTAGAAACAACAGAAAATACCTCTTTTATAGATGACCAAACAGCCGAAAAGTATGGTGAAACTGCATCCCAAACAGCTTTTATTATCGTCCAAGCTGCAGAGAAAAATCCACTTAATACGTTTCCAACAACAGAAAAAATAGTTTTTATAGCGTTCCATATAGCAGAAAAATATGGTTCAACTAAATCCCATATTGCCTTTACCGATTCCCAAGCTTGTTTGAATGCATTTTGCACAGGTCCGGGCAATGCGTTAAATAAAGTCTCCCCGATTTGCAAAGCTATTCCACCAACTGCTTCCAATAACGCAGAAATTATAGATGGCAAGGCAGCGACTAACGCAATTACAAGTTTAATTGCCCCTTCAATAAGTATTGGAAGATTGTCAATTATGGCTTGCGTTATTGATAATATTATAGCTGGCAAATTATCAATAATTGGTTGAATTATTTGAGGCATCATAGTAACAAGCAAGACCAAAGCGCTCACTAAGCCGTTTACAAGCACAGGAATTATATTAGGCAAAGCGGAAACTATTGTATTTATTAGAGAGGGCAACGCTTGAACAATTCCGTTTGTAATTATCATAATACCATCTATAAATTGCGGTAGCGTTGTTACCAATCCATTTATCAATGAAGTGATACCGCCCATTATTGCAGGAAAAATTTGCTGAATAAGACTTGGCACCATAGGAATAATTCCAACTATAAGTTTGAATACTCCGTCAATCGTGTTTTCAATAACGGGCATTATATTGTTGCCAAATGTTTGCACACTGTTAACAAAATTATTAACCAACGTCTCAAAATCTTGCGTCGGGTCTGCAATTCCAGTCAATAAATTTTGCCACGATGATTTCATCGCACTTGCGGACCCTTGAATAGTTGTGGCAGCTTCATTTGCGGTTGTTCCTGTTATACCTAATTCTGTCTGCATTACGTGAATTGCTTGCGTAACATCAGCGAACGAAGAAATATCATAATGAATGCCACTTATCTTTTCGGCATCTTCAAGAAGCCGTTGCATTTCTTCTTTTGTACCGCCATAACCCAATTTCAAGTTATCAAGCATTGTGTAGTTTTGTTTTGCAAACCCTTGATAAGCATTTTGTATCATCTCAATGTTTGTGCCCATTTTGTTTGCATTGTCTGACATATCAATTACGGCTTGATTTCCGTATTCAGCGGCTTTTGCAGTATCACCACCCAAACTTTGTAAAAGTGAAGCAGAAAAACCTGTAACCGTTTCCATATATTTGTTGGCAGAAAGTCCTGCCGTTTGATATGCTTGATTTGCGTAGCCTTCAACAATGTCCGAGCTTTCCTTGAATAGTGTTTCTACGCCTCCGATAAGTTGTTCATAATCTGCGTAGCTTTTTGTTGCAGCCGTTGACAAAGTGCCAAATGCGAGGGCGGCGGTGGCTAACCCCGCGGCAATCGGTTTGCCTACCTTGCCTATACCGGTTGAAAATTTATTAATGCCACTTTCGTCAACTTCTGTTGTAAGTATTATACTACCGTCTCCATTAGTTTTTGCCATAATCTCACCGCCCTTTAATCAGAAAACAAGAATTCTTTTTCTTCTTCCGTTAATTCATAGTCTATATCGACTATGCTTTTGTTTTCTCTGTAAAATTGTAGTTCGTTTTTTTTCAAAGAAATGCCTTTTGACAACTTCGCTCTTATTTGCAAAACTTCCGCATAAACTCCGCTGTTTATCTCACGGAAAGCACCCAAGAACGTCCACCAATGTAAATATTCTTTTTCTCTTATATCATATCCAAGAATTGGCAACATTGCCGTCACAATTAGCGGAAAATCCTTGTTGAAATTAACAATAGGATTGCTTTTTTTGCTTACTGTTACAGCTTGTTGGTTGTCCCCGTTTATGATGTCTTTCATTTTTTCGGCAAGTTTGACAACATTATCTTTTTCTAATTGACAAACGGCTTCAAAATCGTCATAAAAAATGCACAATGCACAAGTTAGCCTTTCGTTTATCTCAAGTTTTTCGTCTTCCAATGCGTTCCAACAATCCAAAACCATTCTATAATCGCAATCATCCGTTATTTTAAATATTCGATTGTCTATTTTAACGCTTTTTGGCAAATCCCATTCCATTATTTTTTACCCATATATTTTGAAGTGTGTTTAAACATTTGTTCCATTTTTTCCTTTGCTTGTTTGTTATTGTTATCCATTGCATTTACCACTTCGGGCATAAATAAATTTAAAAAATAATAAGGATAATATACATTATCAACAAAGGATATAGGGGAGGCATATTTAAATATTTCTTCACTGGCGTTTTCACCAAAAACATCGTTAAAAAGTTCTTTTATTTTTTTGCAAGTATCATTTTTCAAAATTGACACAATTTCAAATGAATTTTCTGTTTTTTTACTTTCAAAATCCTCGTATATATCTTTCATATTGTTTTCAAAATTAACAAGTTTTGAATAAAAATCAACATCATTAGGATTGAATTTTAATATTCCTTCATGCCCTGTGTCAAATTTTATCGGAAATTCTAATAATCCGCTTTTAATTACTTCCATTTATATCTGCTCCTATAAAATAAATTTGCCACCCTACCGAATAGGGCAAGGTGGCATTGTTTTGTTGTATCACGCAGCCGTTGAAGATGTAAATGTCGGCGTGCCATTTTTATATGTTCCGTCAGAATACGATACCGTTCCCGATTGCCTACCACCGTCAAAATAAATGTCGTAAGGTATAGAAAATCCCGCGGTATCACCGCCAGTCTTTGTCGGTTTAACGAGTACATCTTCTGTCCAAGCATTAAAACTCGAACCGGTTTCTTTATCTATCACGACTTCCATAATTTTGGTTCTGCAATCGTCCCCAACTTTTCTGTTCATTGCAATATCAAGGATTTTTTCGTATATGCTATCTTCAGGGTCTGCATAATATGGTTCAACCGTTGTTTGCGGTGTGTATCCGTTGTCGGTTGCGTAAGTTTCGTCAAAAATATTTCTTTCTGTAGAAACATCGGGGTTTAATTCTACATCCAAACTTGACAAACTTTTGCCAATCTTGTACCAACTTGAAGTCCCAGAGCCAAATGAAGTGTCAAGATACACGATATACTTGCCTCTCGTAAGTTTTGCCAATGTTATCACTCCTTTATATGTTGCCGTTTTCCAATGCGGCATTTAATGTTTTATATAATTTACTTTTTTTGCCTGCTTGCTCTGCTTTTTTATCCCAATGGTCTGTTGAGAAAGGATTTTTCTTTTGAAAGTTTCTACCCTCGCCATAATAGTTCACTTCTGCATAAGGTTCTTTATAGTGAATTTTGAAGGGCAAAATGTCAACTGTAGCGCCACTTGCCCCCATTAACATTCCTGTGTCCCTCGGTGTGTATGGGTCTATGAGTTGTTTCCATTCAGTAGAAACCAATAAGCCAAATTTATTATTCGTGACCTTGTTTGTTATTTTCGGCTTGTTCAAGTCTACACGAACATTAAATTTCATATTCTACATACTTCCTTTGAGTGCAGTTTACATATCGCAAGCGGACAGTTATAAAATATCCAACCGTATTTGTATCGGGGTCAACATAACGAATTTGAGGCACAAACGGGTTGCACTCAATAGAAACAATCTTTTCGCCTATTTCTGGGAAATTATTTTTGTCGTTTTGTTCCTTTACCCAATCACAAACACCACATACTTCCTCGTAAGTCAATACATTTTCGTTAAATTTCGGTGGGTTGGCGTCTTTGACATCATACCACTCATAACAATTTATCTGGAAATCCTCGTAAACTGACGGATATGGCACAATTTCGCACTCATAACCATCGTTTACATTAAATCCCTCTTGATATTGCACAACTGGACTTGCGCCTTGTGGCAGTATAACAGTATTTCCCCTGTTTGTATCGCTTGCTATGCTCATAAGATTGCTAAGATAAGGGCATTTTCTGAAATATTCAAATAAAATTCCGTATTTGTTTGCCATATCATCACCTCTTATGCGTGCATTATATGAACATTATCAACCGTCATGTCAAAAATACTTGCATTAACCGCTGTAACCAGAAAACCATTATCTTTATACTTTTGCTGAAGATTTTGAAACTCCTTTGAAGTCGTTATGATATCGTCAGCCTCTCCATAAACTACAAAATCGTCAATCTGAACAGTGTAAAAATTGTCTTTTTCATCTGTAGCAAGTTGTTTGTATTCAATCGGCGTCTTATAATGCTCAATGTCTTTTGTTATGACATTTTGAACATTTATAATCTTTTGAATTGTGCCATCTGCACCCTCTGTAGCTTGATTATATATCAAGCATTTATCTATAACAAATCTATCGAACCGGCGCGGATTTACGCCGTCTGACGATATGTCGTTGTATATTGTGACTTTATCAGTGAATTTGTCTTTAAGTCCGTAAGGCTGAAAACTTGGTCTTGTATTTTCTGTGATAGGGATTTCAATTTCATTATGTCCCCATTTTACATCAAATCCTATTTTCATGAGCAAGCACCCTTATACAAAATTGGCGTTCCATTATCATCAAAAACAGTCCAAAGATAATCAAATATCATACCTCTAATATCTTTTTCGACATCTTCTTCTGATTTTGTAGTATATGATACGCTTTCACTCACTGCGCCAGCACTTTGCGACCAAGATGAAACATCTCTTTCATTTACATTTGAATTTGTAGCAAAATATTCAACCAAATCACGACACAAAGTTTTAGCTTTACGGGGTATTTCAAGCATATTTTCAATGCGGTTATAAGTATACACATCAATAACCGAACAAGCGCGGTCTATATTACGATTAAAGGCGGTTTCGTCACATATGCCCCCCAAATCAAGATAATCTTGATATTTTAAGTATATCATAACAAAATCGCCCCTTTAATCAATTTATTTCTTTTTGGTTTCATCTTCGATTTTTTCAATCAAAGGTTCACCCTGCCTGTTTTTCTTCCCTGATAGTTCTCTTATTCGACTTGCAAGAACTTCAAAGCCATCTCTTGGGTAAGTATCGCCTACATTATAAGGATGGTTATCGTCCTGTAAATCCGTAAAATACTTAATAACTTTATACATCATTAAGCCCCCGTTCCGCTTTCAGAAGCACCGCCGCCTGTTGTCGGTGCGGTAATTGTGCCTTTTACTACACCAGCCGCATACTCAACAAGGAACTGTATGCCATCCATAACAAGGCTTTCAATCTGTGCTCTTTCCTCATTCTGATAACCAGATTTAATACCAACATAACCTGTTTCATCTGTCACAAGGTCAAAAGCGGTTGCAACATCACCAGCCATTGTCAAATAATACATAACAATGTTTTCTTTTGCGGTTGCTACAAATGTACCCTTTGTAACCTGTGATGACATTATTACAGTACCAAGACCGAGGAAATTTTCGATATAATTCATACCAAACACGGTCTGGATAGAAATATTCACACCGCCAAGATAATCCGCAATATCCTCAGGATTTACAAAATATACTGCTGACGCTGTGTCATCTTCAAACTTTACTTGAAGCTTACCCCAAGCGTTAGCAAGTGCAGCTTGCAATCCAACACCTGTCGCAGTTGTACTTCCGGTTATTGTGCCATTAAGGAAAGTAAAGAAAGATGTTCTAATACCTTTCTGAACGTCTCGCAAAAGTGCGGTGTCTGTTTCAACAAGTGCGGTTTCAAGACCAGACTTTTTAATTGCTTCCGCCGACACTGCTTTGCGCCATTTATTCAGCGTAATTTCGCCAACGGCAGTCTTTGTCTGCTCATACTGTGACAGAGGAATCACCGCTCCCTCTGCTACCGCTCCGCTCTGTAATGTACCAGATGTGGAATACATATACATAGTTGTACCTTCCATCATCGGTATTTTTCTTGTTACACCCAAAACCTCTATGAGTTTATCAAGGCTATTGTGTGTAAACTGCTGGACGAAATCAACCTCACGAACTCGCTTCATCTTAGCAGCGGTTACAAGATTAGTTTCAGCCGTTGTCAATACTTCGTTTGCCATATATTCTCAACTCCCTAATAAAAAATTTAACCATTTATCTCTGGGAAATATTGCGGATTATTCAACATCTCAGCGCGCCGTGTAGCACCGTCTTTTATTGCTATTATTTCCTCGCGTGAGTTAAATCTGCTATTTCCCCTCGGCGTACCACCTGCAAGTTTTACAGCTGTAACGCCTTTAAATGCGTTTTGGTCGTTTTTGACCAAGTCATGCAAAATATCCTTGTGCGCTTTCCCGGCGTTTTCCTCGCTCTCAATCGCTTTTACAAATTCGTTGTAATATCCGTCAGCGGTAAACTTACCGTTCCAGTCATCGGATGTTTTGCCGATTGCCTTAAGCGCATTATCAAAATATTCGTGATTTCTTGTGTTCTTTTCGGCAAGTATTCTGTCAGCTTCTGCTTGTTTAGCTTTTGCTTCTGTCTCTGCTTGCAATGCTTCAAAGCGTGATTTCCATTCTGCTCCGTCAGCATTTTCTGTCTTTAGTTTCTCAAACTCCGCATTAAGATTTTCAAAACTTATTTTGTTTTCGCTTAATTCATTTTCAAGCTTTTCTCTTTTAACCTTATCGGCTTCAATTTCCTTGCTTCTTTCTGCAAAAATTTGTTCCGCTACAGTTTTCTCGATTCCTAATCCCTCAAGATATTTTACTGTGATAGACATATAAATTCCTCCTGCGTTTAAGTACGTTTTAAGTGATTTTCTATGCACTTCGCTTGACCGTTTAAAGACTTATCAACTGTCTTTTATAATTATATTATACACATTTTGGCTCTGTGATGCAATAGTTTTTAAAAAAATCGTCAAAATAAGGCTGAGTCGGCGGGTGTAATCACGTTACTAACCTAAATAACAGCTAAAAACCGCGTAATTACGCCATTCTTGACACTTTTGTTATTAACGTTATCAATTTTCTATATAGTTACC
>ERZ1034873.190-NODE-190-length-37451-cov-23.101481_pt1 | contig 37451 bp, 50 predicted proteins | sample MGYA00520689_ERZ1034873 | MGnify/ENA primary metagenome ERZ1034873 (study PRJEB33766, sample SAMN09781722) | gut metagenome | biome: gut microbiome | host: Homo sapiens | place: Madagascar | study: EMG produced TPA metagenomics assembly of the PRJNA485056 data...
GAAAAGAAGAAGAAGAGAAACAAAGAGAGAGATAAAAAATTGTATATATCTTTTTTCTTTTTCTTTTGCTTCTTTTCTTTTTCTAAAAACTCACTTCCTAACAGACTAAGCGCCGAAGGCGCAATAAAACTTGTAGGGAAAGTTCCGCCGTTAGTATATTTTATACAAAGCGTATCACAAACAAAAAGTTACGTTATATGCAAAAAATATTTAAAATTAAAAAAAAGATTTGACAATGTTTGTTTTTGAGTCTATATTGTAATCATCGAAGTTTAATAACGAGGAAAACAAAATGTTACAAAAAAGATTAGAGCCAGAGTTTAGTACAATTTTAGTTCACCACGTAGGTATTCGTAGAATTGTTGCTGATTTAGCAGTTACCACAGCGACTGCTTACTCATGGGGTCGTTTAGGTATGCCTATGCAGTGGTTTTGTACAATGTATGTAAAATATCCAGAGGTTAAATTCTGGGAAATGTTCCCTAAGTTCGATAAGGACTTTTTTAAAAATTTAAAGTTTTAATTGTTTTTTTTAGAGGTAGCAAAAATGGATAGAGTTCAGACCTATTTGGACTGGAAACACAAGGTTGAGGAACAGTGCATCAATAATTACCTTGACCCAACAACAGGTAAGATAGATAAATTGCTTGAAGTGAACTGGGCACATAGAATTTCTATTGGTGGTTCATCAATTAGTGCAATTATGGGTGTAAACAAGTGGACTACTGCCGAAGACGTTTACGATGTTATGACTGGTTTTCTTGATAATTCAACACTAGAAGAAAACAAGTTATTCGTTGTAGGTCACATGGCAGAGCCTATCATAGCGCAGTTATTCACTATGACAACACGTATTCCTGTCGTTGATGGTAAGACTATTCAAGATAAAAACCGCCCATGGAGTGAATGTCAGATTGACCGTTTAACTCTTGATGGTACACCAGTTGAATTAAAGACAGCATATCAGAACCCTATGCAACCAGATGGTAAACGTAAATTCGGTCGTGGTTGTGACTTTAACGCTAAAGGTGAATTACTTTCAGTTGATGATTTAATTCCTGCTGAATATTATATCCAGTGCCAGAAGCAGTTATACTTAACTAACAAACCATTCATGTGGTTAGCAGTTTGGTTGACTAACAATCCATCAGTAAGAGTCTTTAAGATTAAGCGTGATAATGACATGATTGCTAAGATCATCAAGGCAGAAGACGACTTTATGTTTGAGCATGTCATTCCAGAGGTCCCACTTCCTAAAACCGAAGAGGAAGACGAAGAAAAACCAGAAGTTAAAGACGACTCTGTATTTGCTGATGCTTTGATGCTTGATGACTTAAATCAGCTTAATGACATCAAAGCAAATATTTCTAGTTTAACAGACAAGCAGAAAGAACTTACTGCAAGAATTAAAAAACGTATGGGCGATGCTCAAAAATTAATTTCGATTAACGGTGATTTGCTTGCAACTAAAATTACAAAGACAGTTAAAAAGTTTGATACAAAGAAGTTTAAAAACTATGATGGCGAACTGTATAAAAAATTTGAGACAGAAAATATTACCGTAACTTTAAACACAATTTCAAAAGAGGATTAAAAGATGCCTACTGCAAAAACAGGTAACGCTTTACAGCTTATTGACACAATCAAGAACTCATTAGAGTTATCATACGCAACTGATGTACTTGTAAATTTTGTTAGACAGCAAATTCATGCTCCACAAGGTACAGCTATTACAGACGAAGATGTTTTAGCTGTAATGATTAAAGCTAAGTCAATGAACCTTGACCCTTTAAAGTCTGGCGTTTATGCGTTCAAAGGTCGTGACGGTTTAGTTACAGGTGTATCTAAAGCTGGTTTCCAGCAAGCTATGGCTAAGTCACCACTGTTTAATTCTTTGACTTACGTTCGCCCAGAGTTTAAGAAAGTAAACAAAAAAGACGGTAAGGGTAATATCAAAGAGATTACATACTGTGATTATGTGACAGCGGTTATTACTCGTATTGACTTACAGGGCAATTTGGGTAAGGTCGAAGGTACAGCTTACTTTAACGAAGAGTTTAATTCACGTTCTACTGCTTGGTTGCAAAGACCATTGCGTATGCTAGAAAATAGAGCAATGTGCATTGCTTGTAGTAACGCTTTTGGTTGGGGTGTGTTCACAGACGATGAGGTTAAGGATATTGCCTACAATAACCATCAAGACCCATTAGATGTGCCAGCGGAAGTGGTGACAACAGGATCAGAACGTGCAACTAAGGCTGTTGAGCAAGTACAAAAGGTACAGCAGTTAAATGCAGTTAAGGAAGCAGAAGTTGTTGATTTAAGTTCAATTATTGAGGATATTAAAAAATCAGCAACAAAAGTAGAACTTATCAATAAGTACAAGTCTTTAGCTGATGATTTAAAGAAAGAGCAATCAATTATTGATGCTTGTGCTGAAATGAAAAAGATCTTAAACTAAGGTGACTATTATGCAGTTTGAAAAGAATTATGACAGAAAGGCAATGGTTGAGATGGAAGCAAATGGCGGTTATGATACAGAAGCTGGTGCAGATTATGCTGATAAATACATTCAGCGTGAAAAGTATTTTGCTGGCGAGATTTTAGATGTAACTGTTGCTTATGCAAGAACAGAGCGAGAAGAGAAAACTAGCAAGAAAGGCGGTACTTATTATGCCCAGAAGCTGAATTTAATTCTTATCGACAATGCTACTAATGAATGGTTTAGAGTAAAAATCAGAGGTGCTTATTTAAGCCCAGATGGTAAAGAAGGTCATAATCCAGTTAAGTTGCAAGACTTCTTTGAGTTATGTTCAATGCAGAGACCGAACTTCTTAGAAGATGCAGATGAACATTCTTTTGACTATCAAGACCGCCATGTTTGGTGGGAGTCATACCCTAATATGATTGGTCTTAAGTTTAAGATTGTTATTGCTCATACAGACGATTATAACGGTTATGCTGTTAATGACTTTGAAATTTATGATCCTAACGGTTTCTCTTTTGTTGAGAAGTGTAATGGCACAAAACAGCCAGAGGACTTAGGGACTAAGCAGTTAGAGCTAATGAGCGAACACAATAAACTTTACCCTAACGAACCATTAGGTGGGGCTGTAAACAACCCAGACCCAGTAATGAATGATGCCATTGAAACTTTACGAGAACCATCTTTATCAGCAGATGATGATGCTGATTTACCATTCTAATTAGTTTAGGAGTCGCTTACGTTAAAATCGTAGGCGATTTTTTTATGCAATACACAGAACAACAAATAAAAAATTTAATTAAACAGTACCGAGAGGTACAACCACGACTAACTTATACCGAAGCAAGGTTTTTGGCTAAGTACGAAATCTTGCATCGGTTGAGGTATTACAGGAGAGTACAACGTAAATATGAAAGTACAGGCAAAGTCATATACATTCTATGATGGTGACGTTTTAACAATTCGACAAGCAGTAAACAAGTACGGTATGAGTCGTAGCTTTATCAGAAAGATAGTAGCTAGTGGCGAGTATCGTACTTTTGATTTTTCTAAGCCCCACCCAACAAAAGGCTACAAAATAAAAGCACGAGATCATACAGGCAAAGAATTTAATAGCTTTGCTGAAATGTGTCGTTTTTGGAAAGTTGATTATTATCGCTTTTATCATCGTTTACGAAAGTTAAGCGTTGAGGAAGCTATTGCTAGTTTGGTATAATACAAATTATAGTAATTGATTGGAGCAAACCGATGGATAAAATCTTCGAGTTTTTGGAGCGAAACGGAGAGGTAGTATATAGCGTAGGAAGTGGACTATGCGCATTTATTATGGCTTTCTTACGTACAGGAGGGTTTACAATTAGAGACTTATCTACACGTATTACAGAGTGTTTTATGTGCTCAATGATAAGTTCTACCAGTGGTCTATTTATTATGCGATACTTCAACCTTCCTATTGAGGTATTGCTTCCATTAGGCACAGCTGTTGGCTATATTGGTACAGGCTGTATTACCGCAACAATTAAGAGATGGTTAAAGAATAAAACAAATGCAAATCAGTCAACAAGGTATTAACTTTATCAAGTCGTTTGAAGGGTGCAAGCTAGAAACTTATCTATGCCCAGCTGGTGTACTTACTATCGGCTACGGTCATACAGGCAAAGACGTTGTTAAAGGGTTAAAGATTACACAAGAGAGAGCTGATGAACTTTTTAAGAAAGATGTTAGCAAGTTTTCTCATAATGTATCTTTTGCTTTAGACACTAACGAAATTAAAGTAAACCAGCATGAATTTGATATGCTGGTCTCATTAGCTTATAACATCGGATATGGCGCATGGTTACATTCAAGTTTGTTTGATTACCTAGAAAAAGGCGACAAATTACGAGCTGGCAATGAGTTTTTAAAATGGAACAAGGTAAACAAGAAACCTAATATGGGGCTAACCAGACGTAGAAATGCAGAGTATGAGATTTTTAGATTAGGTTATATGTAATGAAAAGACTATCTATTGTTGGTATTAGTTTTCTTTTGTTAGGTTTGTTCATTGGCTGGAAAGTAACATCAACTTACTTTGAAGCTGAAATGAACGCTATGCTTTTACAGATACAGGAACAAGAGCAAAAGAGCCATGTTGGAGCATTAGAAAAAACTATAAAGAATACAGAGACTTTAACGGTTAAATTAGGAGAACTTAATAATGAAACATCTAATATCAACAATAAGTTTGTGTCTTTGTCTAAGTTTAACATTGAACAGTTGTGCGCAAAAGATACCAGTAGCGACACAACATTGCGCCCAGATACCAGAACTGCCGAAAGAACTGCAACAGAAAAGAAGGACCGATGCGTTAGACAGGACCATGCAAAATTTCAACGACTATATGAACAACAATTAGAAGTTGCTAGAGATTGCGATATAACTGCTACTTATTACAACAAGCTATCGGAGTTATTCAAAAATGTCAGATAATTTTGATGTTGAAGATGTACCTCAACCTAAAAGAAAAGTTGAAAAGTATAAATGGCACACTGAAACGACAGACCCAGAAGTAAAAGAATTAGATAAAAAGTATGACGTCATTCAAGGCTCTAATCATGCTATTGCTAACCTAGAACATAATGATGTCATAGCTATGTTTGAGAAGTACGGTTCAAGACCAGATGTCGATTTATATACTATTGCCCAGACTCTTCATATCAGCGATGTGACATTAGGTAAGTTATGTAAATCAGAAGAGTACAAAGAAGCGTATCAGTCGGCAAAAGCTAAACGTGGAGAGTTGTTAGCTTTAGAAGGTTATCATGTAGCATCAGAGCCGTATCAGAAATGCTTACAGGGCGAAGAGATTGACAGCGTTTTTGTTAAGGCTTGTCAGTTAAAAGCTAATTATAACCTCGCTATGGCTAAAGTAATGAACCCAGAATACGCTGGAACTGCAAATAATAATAGTAATAACAACGGTGTAAATCTAATTATTCACACAGGCTTTAAGGTAAATTTATGAGAGATGTTGACGTACAACTTGGTGTTATACCACGAAAATGGCAACAAGAAGTTTCAGAGCACATGAAACGATTTACTGTCATTGCAGTGCACAGACGTGGTGGTAAGACCGTACTAGCTTGTAATATTCTAGCTCAACAGGCGACTAAGAAGAAAGATTGTTTATTTGGCTACATTGCCCCAGAACGTGCACAGGCTAAAGTTATTGCGTGGGATGTGTTGAAGCGTATCTTTGACCCATTCGTAAAATTTCAAGAAGCAGAGAAACGCAGAAACAAAAGCGCAGAAGATGTAATCACGATCATGGAGTCTGAATTAAAAATCACCTTTAATAAGACTGATAGCTCTATTCAGTTGTTTGGAGCTGATAACCCAGATCGTATTCGTGGTGTTAAGTTGGCTGGTGTGGTTATGGATGAGGTTGCACAGATGAAGCCAGAGACTTGGTATGATGCTGTGCGACCAGCTTTGATGGATAGTAATGGCTGGGCTTTATTTATTGGTACCCCTAAAGGGGTAAACCTCTTTAGTGAATTATTTAATATGCCAGCAACATCAGATCTTTGGTATAGTAAGGCTTATACATGTGAAGAAACAGGCGCACTCCCACCAGAGGAAATTGAAGAGTACAAGCGAACAGTCCCAGAAGAGGTATTTCGCCGTGAGATGCTATGTGATTTCAGTGCATCAGCAGATAATCAGGTTATCTCATTATCTATGGCAAAGGGTGCAATCAATCGAGATGTTGACCCTACATACGCTAAGTATTCAACTTTAGTGCTAGGTATTGATGTTGCTAGATATGGCAAAGATAAGACCGTTCTGTTCTTTAGAAAAGGTTATCAAGCCTACCCGCCTATCATGTTTAATCACATGGACTTTTATCAACAGGCAATACGTATCAAAGAAATTTGTGACGAAAAACAACCTCGTGCAATTTTTGTTGATGGTACAGGCATGGGGTGTGGCTTACCAGATTTCTTACGTGCGTTTGGTATGAACAACGTATTTGACGTTAATTTTTCTGGTGTGACATCAGACCAGCAATATTTTAATACACGTTGTATGTTATGGTTTAAGTTGCAAGAATGGTTAAAGCAAGGTGGCTCAATCCCAGACGACCAAAATCTAGTGCAAGAATTGGCAATGCCTTTATATGAAGCAATGCCAGATGGTAAGTACAAGCTAGAAGCCAAAGAAGCAATTAAGAAGAGATTGCACGGTAAGAGTCCAGATAGAGCTGATGCTTTGGCTTTAACATTCTTTGTAGATTTTGATAAAAATATGCTACAAGAACATAACCCTTTTGTTAAAACAAAAGTCCAGACTGTTGTTGATGACATAAATCCATTCACAGTTTTTGAAGATGAAAGGAGAAATGATCGTGATTCAATATTCACTGCAATGGACTTCCGTTAGTGATATGTTGCGTATGCACGGTGTTGCGGAAGTTATCAAAGAGTATGCAAAGATTGCTGGGCTTGTAAATGAAAAGGCTATTAGTGCCCTTGAATACTACCGCAACTATGCTTTGCTATTAGATGAGAAAGGTGCAAAGTGTTGTGCTATTGTCGGAAATGACAATCATTGCTATGGTTTTGGTGTTCTTTATGCTGAAAAGTTTTGGCATAATGATACTATTGTTGGCAATGTAAGTGACTTGTATGTGATGAGGTGCGCACGAAAAGCTGGAAAAGGCACAGCATTACTTAATGCTATTAAAGAAAAGGCTAAAGAATTGAATTGCGTACAAGTTTTATTCACAGCAACAGCTAATACCAGAGCGGAAAAGTTATATAATAAGATATTCAAAAAACGATCAACAATCTACGTATGGGAGAATAATTTATGGGAGTAGAAGCAGGAGTAGGAGCTATCATTGCATCTGCAATCGCTGCGACTGCAACAACCGCAAGTGCAGTAATGGCGAAACAGTCAGCTAACAAGCAGACACGTGCACAGAAAGAAGCAACACAGATGCAACAGGCATCACAAGCACAGGAACAGGCAAGACAGAACGCACAGAACGCTGAAAAGATACAGAAGATTGACGACAACACTGTTGGTGATACTTCAATTTTCAATGAAGGCGGAGCTAGTGGTATAGGTACTGGCAGTGCTTTAGGCTCAACTAACTCTTTAAATTCAGCTGATGATTGGTTCTAAGTAAATGCAAAAGTTCTCGAAAGCTACACCTAATGAAAGGCGTTCATATTTATTAAGTCGATATGAACAGCTTAAGACACAGCGTAACTATCATTCTACAATGTGGAAAGATGTATCACGTTACATTTCCCCATTCAGTGGAAGATTTAATGCTGGCAATCATGGTGAAGGCAGGAGCTTTGACTTAATACTTGACAGCACTGCTGAAAGAAGTTTAGATACTTTATCCAGTGGAATGATGTCAAGTGCATCAAGCCCTAGTCGCTCATGGTTCAGCTTAGTTACCACCGACCCAGACTTACAAAAAGACAAAGAGGTTTCTGTATGGTTGAGCCAGTGCGAGTCAGCTTTACAGAGAACATTTGAAATTTCAAATACTTATACAGTGTTACAGCAGATGTATAAAGAGCTAGCTCTTTTTGGCGTGTCTGCTAATGTCATTACTGAAAGCCCTTTTACTATCATTGAAAATCACTTGCTAAGTGCTGGTGAATTTGCAATCGGCAGTGACAGCGCAGGTAATGTAAACACTTTATATAGAGAGTTTGAACTTACAACTTCACAAGCTGTTAGGCAGTTTGGATATGACAAGGTTTCAAGGAGTATTCAGCAAGCGTATGACTCTGGTTATTTGCAGGCTTACTGGCGATTTATTCAAGCGATTGAGCCTAGAGATGACCGTGACGTGACAAGTAAGTTTGCAACTGAAAAACGTTTTGCTTCTTACTACTTAGACTTGTCTGCTGAAACTGGTGATAACGGTGGAGTCGTAAGTGAAGGCGGTTATGACTTGTTTCCTTGTGTTGTACCACGATGGGAAGTTTTAGGTAACGATCCTTATGGTACATCGCCTTGCATCAAGCTATTACCAGATGTAAAGCAACTGCAACAAGAAATCTATCGTAAGTTAGAAATGATAGACCAGATGGCTCACCCACCACTGTTAGTGCCACAATCAGCAAGAAATGGGCAGATTAGCCTAAAAGCTGGCGCACTGAATTATACTGCTGGTAATGATGCTGTAAATGCTATCAAGCCTATGTTACAAAACAATGGCGATGCTAATGTTTTGGTACAGGATATTGCTAACTTACAGAACATCATTAAAGAAGGTTTGTTTGTAAAGCAGTTCTTAATTCTTGAAGAAGCAATGAATAACCGCAAGACAACGGTTGAAGTTTATGCTTTAAAAGAAGAAAAGATGTTAGCTTTAGGCTCTGTTGCAGAGCGTATTAACAATGAGTGCTTAAAGCCTTATGTCAATATTACATTAGCTCGTTTGGCAGAGTCTGGGGTATTACCACCAGCCCCTCGCCAGATTGAGAATGTGTCATTGCAGGTTGAGTTTCAGTCTGTATTGGCACAGGCACAGAAAGCTATTGACTTAAATTCAGTTGATCGCTTTATGTCAACCACAATGAATTTGGCTAGTGTGTTCCCAGATGTATTAAATCGTGTTGATACAGATGGTCTTATTGATGCTTATGCACAGCGCATTGGTGTTGATCCACAAATCTTACGTAGCCGTGAGGAAGCAAACCAGATACGTCAGCAACAGGCAGAAGCCCAGCAGAAACAGCAAGAGTTAAATGAAGCACAACAGCAGTCATTAACAGCACAGCAGTTGGCACAAGCACAGAAGTCTGGAACAGAAGCTAGTTTAGCTAACCAGCAGTTACAGACAGCACAGGATAGTTTAGGAGCATAATGCAAACAAGTTTTGAAAGAGATGTAGCCAAAAAGCAATATCAAGAGGACTTAGAGCGTATTAACGAAACTAAGAAAGAACGATTTGATATTGCTTTGAGTGAAGTTGTTAAATCACCTAACGGAAGAAAAGTATTAAAGCGTATTCTATCTATCGCTCCATCTAATGCTTTGAATAGTTGTATTGATCCTGTTCAGATGGCTTTTAATGAAGGGCGAAGAAGTGTTACACTAGAAATACAAAGTTTATTAAATAGCTTGTCAAAAGAAACAATAAGACAAATTGAAGATGAGGAAATCTAATTATGGATAATGTAGCGCAGACAGCAACACCAACCGCACAGACCGCAGAGCCACAGACAGCACCGCAGTCCGCACCACAGGTTGAACCACAGCAGACAGCCCCACAGGCAGAGCCACAGCCAGAACAGACTAATGATATTTCTGATGGTTGGTTTGATGGCAAAGAGGGTGAGCAGTCACAGGAACAGACACAGGACCAGAAAGAGGAGTTAGCCCCTAAAGTTAACGACCCTTTAGATGAAGTCCCAGCAGATGGTGCTTATAAATTCTTTGATGAGAATGGCAAAGAAATTCCAGCAGAAGATGTCAGTAGCGTGTCAGATGCCTTTAAGGAAGCGGGTCTTACACAGCGACAGGCAAACACTCTAAAGGCTAAGTATGATGAAAGTGTTAAAAATGTAGCACAGGAAGTACAACGTCAGAATATGGTTGCTTGGGCTGATATGGCTAAGGGCTGGAAAGAAGAGGTTATTGCTGATAGAGAGTTTGGTGGTGATAACTTAGAGCAGTCTAAGGCTTATGTGTCACGAGCATTGAATACTTTTGGTGACGATGACTTAAAATCCTTTGTTAAAGAGGGCTTTGGTTTTCGCCCTAGTTTGTTTAAATTGCTTGCTCGCACAGGTAAAATGTTATCAGATGACAGGTTTGTAAAGGGTTCACAGGTGCATGAAGAGAGTGCTTATGAACGTAACAAGCGCAGATACCCTAAGTCACCAGAACTGTGGGGTAGCCCAGACCAGTAGTTAATCCCAGATTAAGGTAGCATTATATAGGAGAATAAAATAAATGCCAGCTATTGCAAAGCCAGCGTTTCTCAACGGTTTAATGCTATCACAGGCGGATTTAATTAAGCGTCTTGATCCTAAAGGCAACGTTGCAGATATTGCTGAAATCTTAAACGAAACCAACGAAATTTTAACAGATGTAGTTTTTAAAGAAGGCAACTTGCCAACAGGCGACCAGCAGTCAGTACGTACCAGCGACCCAGAAGTTTACTTTAAGCAGTTAGGTCGTGGTGTTAAGCCTTCGAAGACAGAAGTAGCACATGTAACAGAAACTTGTGCCATGATGCAGGCAGAGTTTAAGTTAGATGTTGATACCTCAAACTTAAACGGTTCATCAGCAGAGTTTAGAAGTTCAGAAGAAAAAGCCTTTATCGAAGCAATGGGTAAGGCTTTCGCCCATGAACTTTTTTATGGAGATAGAACAAACGCACAGGAAGGCTTTAATGGTCTTGCTACTCGTTACTCTCACTTAGATCTTTCTGTTGATGCTTCGGCAAAGAACGTGCTAAATGGTAATGCTACTGCAAAGGCAAAAAATGTAACTTCAATCTATATCGTAGGTTGGGGCGACAATGTATATTGCCCTTATCCTTTAGGATCAAAGCTAGGTTTACAGACTATTGATATGGGTCATCAGTTAATGAAAGACGACCTTGGTTATGATAATGACTACTTTGTAACACTTTATAAGTGGCAGGTAGGTTTGATGGTTCGTGATTGGAGATACTGTGCACGTATCTGTAACATCGACTTAAACGACTTATCATTAGGACAGGGTATCGGTGCTGGTAATATCCAGACAGGTGGTACTACTAACTTAATTCTTAAGTTAAAAGAAGCATTGACTAAAATTCCTAAGTCTGGCAAATCAAACTTAGCTATTTACATGAACTCTGATACATTTGCTGGCTTAAATACTTTAGCAGAGCGTATGAACTCTAACGTAATTAAGTACGATACTAAGACCAACGAATTTGGCGTACAGTCAGCATGGACCTCATTCATGGGTATTCCATTAAGACAGTGCGATCAGATTTCAAGTGACGAGTCTATCGTTAAGTAAGGAGAAAGAATAATGGCTATTGTTGACTCACAGTCCATCTTATCAGATAGACAGGTTGTTACAGATGTAACCTACTCCCAGCATGGGTTTGACTGGGGCACTAATGCAGATTACGGTACAGGTAAACCAGTTTATCTTGCTGTAACTATACATGGTGCTTTCGCTAAGAACTTACGTGTTCAGCTTGTAGGTTCAGACGAAGCAGATATTACAAATCCTATTGTCTTAGGTGACTCTGGTTTGTATAAGAAAGCAGAACTAACTGCTGGTAAGACTATCTACGTACAGTTAAATCAGACTAACAAGAAATATCGTTATATGTGCGCTAGATACATTCCGTCAGCAGAGGGAACAGCAGAAGACCCTAACGCTGTGCCAACAGGCTCTTCTGCTTGTGATTGTGCCCCTCTTGGTCGCCCTCCTAAAGTTGGCGAGAAACAGCCAGAGCTAGCAAACGGTTTATCAGCTTGCTTAGTATTAGTGGCTCCAACCGATGGCGTTTACTACAAGTACGCAAATCAAGAAAAGCTCACCGCTGGTGTATAACTTATATTAGTTATGTTAAAATGAGGGACTAGAGATAGTCCCTTTTTTTATGGTGTAATAATGACAGAAATAGATATTTGCAATAATGCACTAAACCTAGTGGGTCAAGGCACACACATTGAAAGTTTAACAGAGCAGTCAAAAGAAGCTGATAGTTGCAGTCGTATTTTACAGCCTTGTATTGACAGGTGTTTGGACAAGTATGATTGGAGTTTTGCTAGCAAGAACGAAGTTATCCTTGCAAGTAACTTGGTGAGTGGTGCTGTTAACCCACCTTTTGAGTTTACATATACATTACCTGTTGATTTTCGTAGAGCAACAGAACTGCATGATATAGGTAATGACAGTGGTTATGCTAGAAGAGTTACACCTAAAAAGCATATCCCATACAAAGTGTATAACTTTAATAATAACTTGGTTATTGCTACAAATAAAGAAGCACCTTTTGTATTGCAATATCAAAGTGCTGTCGTAGAAATGTCATTGATGCCACCATCTTTTATTGAAGCCGTGGAGTATCTGATGGCTAGCTATTTAATTGCGGACTTGCAAAAGGGTGTAATGGCTGAAAATCAATCAATAAAAATGGTACAGTTAGCGTATCAAGCACTAAAAATTTGTCACACTAATGATGTTCCTATTGGAGTTGAATGGATTGATGAACCAAAAGAAGAACAAAGTTTAGACTTAATTAAGGCACGTGGTTACTTAGGAGTCGGATATGGGTACAAAGATTTTATCTAATTCATTTGCTGGCGGTGAAGTATCACCAACCTTAATGGGCAGAACCGATGACAGTGGATATAAGACAGGTGCTGAAATTTTACAGAACTTTATAGTCAACCCCACTGGTTCTATCCGTAGCCGTGCTGGTTTTGAATTAGTTACAGAAGTTCCTAATAACAGCAATCATGTTAGGTTGGTCCCTTTTAGGTTTTCATCAGACCAGACTTTAGTTTTGGTTTTTGGCGATGGTTATATGATGGTGTTGTCGCAAGGCATGGTTGTAATGAAAGAAGGGCAACCTTACAAAATGAGTTCACCGTTAAAAGCTAATGCCATTGACTCTTTACATTATTCACAAAACAATGATGTAGTAACTATTACCAGCTTATTCACTCCACCTATTGAGATTAAGCGTTATGCCGTGAATGACTGGCGATGGAACTACGTAAATACAGGCGCAACCTTATCAGCTCCGAGCGGGATATGGTCGTATACAGAAACTCCTACTTTTTATTATCCTATTACAAATGCTTATAATATGGTTTCTGGAAACCATGACTATGTTGTTACAGCTTTAGACAAAAATGGAGTAGAAAGCCCAGCATCATACGTATATACTGCGACAGGAAACTACAACTATGATGGAGTTCGTATTAAGATAGGGTGGGGCTACGTTCAAGGAGCTGAAAGATATAGGGTATATCGTGATGTAGCTGGCGTTAAATGCTATTTAGGCGAAACCACAGGTTTGTCTATTTATGATGTAGGTTCAGCCCCAGATGGTTCTGGAACTCCACCTATTTATAAGACCCCTTTTGTTTCAACGGAAACAGGAACAGAAGAGGTTATAGAAAGTCATATCAAGATTAACTCCAATGGTTCTGGTTACACTTATGGATATAATTCACAAGACCAGTTATATACACCTCATTCTTTAAGAATTAAGTGTATCCCACCTATTAAAATAACTACTAATGTAAAATTTTTACAACCACAAAAATCACCAACACAATTCAATGCAGACGACTATAACTTAATTGTTACAGGTACGTTGGCTTATGTAGATAGTGCTGGGAATACAGTATCATCACAAGATATATCAAAGAGTTTTAATGTTAAATTACTTTCTTATGAGTCTTCTGATTATAAAGAAGAGACAGACGAAGATGGTAATAAAACATATTTGGGGCAAGTTGATGCTATTTATACCTTAATTTCAACAAAAGATATTAAAGTAGATTTTGGCAGTGCTTCATTTAAAGATACCAGCTTTAAAGTAAAAATTTCTTTAAACGTCAATATTGTTGAAAAGCTATCTAGTTCGTCATCAGCTATTAACAAATATGCAATTTCTGATAGTTCATATCGAGAAGAACTTGATTATACAATCAAGGTTGATGATAACTATTTTTATCAACAATCAGTTTATAAAGACGATGAAACGTTACAAGCTATTATTAAAGATGGTGTTGATCTAATTTATATGATTAACAACACAGCTCAAACTGATTGTGAGACGGAAATTCCTTTGCATGTAATTAGTGATGATAATCAAGTTGATGTTGTTGGCATTGCTAAGAATGGTTTAATTATCGAAATATCATCTTATGTTACACTCGGAATTTTAAAAGGCGAAGTCTATGTAATTAACTCTAATGGCAAGAACGCTACTTTTAGTATTGAACATAAGACAACAATAAAGTCTGGGGATAATCCTTGTTGTTCAACACAGTACGATCAACGAAGAGTATTTGCTGGTTCAGTCGAACATCCCTTAAAAGTATGGTTTACTAATGCTGGCTTTCAGTCTTTGATGTGCTATCATAAACCATCATTAGGCGATGACAGAATTGAGATTGAAGCTGTGACAACTGATGCTGATAGAATTAAACACATGATTGCTTTACAGTCTTTAATCTTAATGACTGGTTCAGCGGAGCTACGTGTATATACACAAAACTCTGATAGCTTAACTCCTAGTTCAATCGCTGTTAAAGTGCAGTCTTATATTGGTTCTAACGATGTACAACCTTTAGTTGTTAATTCTACTATCGTATTCGCTGGTAATCGTGGCGGTCATATCTATGGCATGATATATACTTATTCAGCCGATGGCTATAAATCAAGTGATATTTCTATTCGTGCTCCACATCTGTTTGACGAAAAAACTATTGTCGATATGGCTTTATCTAAAGCTCCTACACAAATTGTATGGGCTGTAAGTTCTAATGGCGATTTATTAGCTTGTACTTTTTACTTAGACCAGAATTTATGCGCATGGACTAGAATTATAACCGATGGGCATTTTGAGAGATGCGCTACAATTACAGAAGGTAATGAAGATAGATTGTATGTAGTCGTAAATCGTGATGGTAAACGCTACATAGAGCGTATGTCAAACCAAATTATCAGCTCTAACCCTACTAAGCATAGATACTTAGATTGCTACTTAAACAATGTATTTCCTCAACCTACTAAGAGTGTATCTGGTTTAAGCCACTTAGAGGGGAAAACTGTTGGAGTATTTGTCGATGGTAAACCACAGTCTAATAAAGTAGTCCGTAACGGTTCTATTACTTTAGATACTGCTGGCTATGATGTTACTGTTGGCTTACCTTATTTATGCAAACTAAAGACTTTACCTATCACCGCACAGACCACTAACCAATTACAAGGCACAAGCAAGAATGTGTCAGAAGTTTTTTTAAGACTAATGCATGATGGTGATGTTTATGCTAATCTATCAAGTGCAAAGAAGTTATATAAAGTTAAGACAGATGATAAATATTATCAACCTTATGGTGATAAGTCTAAGCTAGCTCAATTAACGGTTGATGGAGCATGGCAATTTGACACTTCACTCGTTGTTGAACATAGGGATAGTTTACCGTTAGAGATACAGGGCATCGTTTATAACTTAACTATTGAGAATACAAGGAGTTACTAATGAGTATGAATTATAATCTTCCAAAGCCATCATCATATAATTCAGCCAATCATGCAACTAACAATGTTGATAACTCTAGTGATTGGGACCAAAACGCAAATGACTTGTTCCAACTAGGTGTTGGCAATGCTATTGTTAACGGTTTTAGTTCTTTTAGTGAGTCTTATAAAAACGTATTGCAAGGGCAGATGACGGCTAGAAACTATCAAGCGCAAGCTGATAGTTATAATTATCAAGCTAATATGGCAATGCAGAACATGTTTAATGCTTATCGTCAAGGCGAATGGAAAGCAATGGACATGGGCATTAAAGACAGACAGAAGCTAGCAGATATTAAGACAGCTAATGCAAGTTCTGGTATAAAAATGACAAGTGGCTCTAAGAAAGAATTAGAAGACTCACAGCGTTTAATTCACGCTCAAAACCAGAAAGCATTAAGAGATAATATTGAAGCACAGGCTAGCCAGTATCGCCAGCAAGCAGTTAATATGCAAGCACAGGCTATTGTCGCTAAAGGTAATGCGCAGGCGCAGAACATGATGGCTAGTTCATGGTCGCCATTTATCAACGGCTTTATGACCGTAGGCTCTGGTATTGCTAAAGCCTACTACGGCGCAGATATGTACAATAAAGGTTTATATTCAGCAAAGGATGCTTTATAAAAAATGGCTACACTATTAGACTTATCACATATAAATTTGAATTTACAACAGAATGTACAACCAGCTAATTTGGCATCACAACCAGTACAAGATTATAACGGTTTAGATAAGGCTGGGTTAAAAGCATCGCAGGAGTTTTTACAGGCTTTTGCTAAAGCTCGTGCTACTACTATTGATATTCAAGATGAAGCAAGTGCATCTACTAATGCGTTAGATTTTCAAAAAGATTTATCATCTAAGTTAGATGAACTGCAAAACCTAGAAGGAACAAAAGCACAGGAAGCCTTTGATGCTTTGCCAGAAAAAATAGCACAGTCACGTGAACTGTATGCTGATAAAAATTTAAACGCACGTCAGAAATTTTTGTTTTCTAAGAAAACCGAAGACGTGGAAAATGGTGCGTTAATTCGTGCTAACTCAATTCAAGCCTACAAAGCTATGCAAGAACGTTTAGCTAATATGGGTATTGAAGAAAGTAATAAAGCAAATGAAGTTGCTAATTATGCAAGTACAAAGCTATTTAATACTAAGGTAGATGAATTTGAAGAGCTTGTTAAATCACACACACAGGAGCGTGGCTTAACTGGTGAACGTGCAGAGAATGAAGTGCGCAAAGGCATGACTGCTTTAATGGAAACTATTGCAACTGGAGATATTAAGAATAAAAGATACGGTCATGCACGTAGTATTCTTAATCAGTATATTGATAAGATTGATGGTGTAAGGCGTTATGCTTTATTAGATGCAATTACTGCAAGTGAAGCTAGTGATGCTTTAGAAGCAGAACGAGAAGCTAAAGCAAATGCTCGTGCAGAGTTTCAGCTAATGATAGGTAGTGTTGATCGCTTCACTAAAGAAGGCATGAAAAATCAAGCTCTTGAATGTTTAGATAGAGCAAAACGATTGGGCAGATACTTAGGTTATTCTGATTTGGCTTTGCAGAGTTATGATGTTCAGACAGGTGGACAACTCCAAAACTATTCTGCAAAAATCAATCAGCAAGCATTAGAACAAGCTAATAAAGATTTTAATTTAACCTTTGGCGCATACAAAACTTATATGAAGAATGGTGAACTCAACAAAGCGCAAGAAACAAAGAAGACTCTTGTAGAGTTAGCTGAAACGCTAGGGTATTCACCACTTGTCATTGAAGCAAAAGAACTAGAGGGAGTTAGGGATTTTACTGATTATATTGCAATGCTTGATGAAAAACAGAAACAAGCAAATGAAAAAAAATATAGTACAGCTAACAAAGCATATCAAGACTTAGCAAGTATTGGTGCTGGTAATAGTGAAGAAGCTCAAATGGCTTTAAACGATATGGCTCGTTTTGCTAAACTTACAGGCAAAAAGAATTATGTACTTAATACAGATATAGCAAAGGCTAACTATACTGATACTCAATTTACTAAAAAACAATATAAAGAAACCGAAGCAGAAGTTGAAAAACAGAATAAAGAAGCTAGAGCAAAAGTTGAGAAACAAATAAAAGATTTACGTGAAAGTGCTAAGATTTATGCAGATGCTCGCAAGTATGATAAGGCATCAGAAGCTAATGCTAAAGCAAGTGAATTAGAAAAACTTTTAGGTAAAGACCCCTTATCTATTGATGCTCAAACAACTTTATTACAACAGAAAGCGTATGAAGCAGATGGTAAACGTACAATGGAAATTATCAAAAATAAAGGTTTGCCACAGCAAGAGCAAAATGCTATGTACGAAACCTACTATAATCAGCGAGATGCAGAAAGTCGCAAGATAGTTGCTGAAAATTTTAGACATGAACACGGTCATGATCCTAAAACTCCAGAAGAAAAGGCACAATTTGAAGCGCAGGTTGAAAGTGATAAAAAGCATTTTGCAATATCTGCTGTTAATAATGATAACAGAAGAGTCCTTGAAGACGTATCACAAAAGACACGAACACAGAGAGATTTGTTTAATCAGATTGAAAGTGCAAGGGATAGTAATGGTCGTCTTTTAGATTATGATAGTTCTGGTGCTAAAAATCTTAATGATTTTAAAGAGATGATTTTTAGAAACAATCCTAATATTAGGGAACAATACTATTCAATGCCAGAAGAAGACAGAAAGTCCTTTGATGACGTCTGGGCAAATAGAACCGAAAGAAGAGACGTAGGAAATACAGAGCAATTTAATGTATATAAATCTGGAAATCTGTTGGTCGAATTTGCAAATCAAGATGCGATTGATACTGCGGTTATATCTTATGGTTTAAATCGTAAACAAGCTAATGAATTAAAAGTAGCATGGGGTCATGCTATGATAAACAAAAACATTAAGACTGTTGAAGATTATAGAACCCAACAAAGATTAGAGCTTTCCGATGGTGAAAAGTTTTCAAACTTAGATCCAGTGGAACAAACCAGAATTGATCGTATTATCGACCAACGTAATGCTGAATTTGTGCGTTATGCAAATGAACATAACTTAAATCTGGGCAACATTCAAGACTTTATGAAAGCGCAAATTCATGTTAGAAGTAACTTTAACTTTGAGAGTTCGACTCCATCAGCAGATGCAATGACTGCTGTATATGAAGAAAGCGCACATCAAAGACAGACTATTGACGATGGCGAAGCTGATGTAAGATTAAAAGACTTTGCTGATAGTAGAAAAGCAGAAAACTTATCTACACCAGATAAAGCTGACTTCTACGAAGGTTTGGTAAAGGTTGATATTACTACTGAAAACGGAAAACAAGAAAGCCATCATAGTTTTGTAACGACTAAAACAATTCAGAGTTTGGTTGAAGATATGGCACACAGTATTCCAGAAAGACATTACCGTAGAGTGGATATGGCTAACATTCAAGACCTTGATGATTGGTATTATAAAAATTATAATGGTACTATTAAGACTTACAATGATATTGTTGATGCTTTAAAAAGATACAAAAAGGATAATGGTAGAACATGGCAAACGAAGTACAAGGACAACTCTTACCAACAGACCAGATTGGACAAGATAATTCAATCAATGGAACAGCAACAGCGTTAGAGAACGCTAGACATACTCTAAATCAAGTATCTTATACTTCTTTTGTGGATGTAGCTAAGGACTCTGCACAGGCGCAGAGTCCCTTAGAATATACCCCAGTTCTACAAGACACTTTAGATGTTTTAAAATCTGATGAAACAAACTACCAGTTAGGAAGTTATTTACATAACAATAACAAAAGGTCTTTTGACTTAACAGATTATGATAAAGTTGTTTCAGAAAACTACGCTTTATATCAAGCTGGACAAGGTTCTTACAAGGCAGATAAAGCTAAAGCAAATTCTTTAAAGTTTGCTCAACAGTTAGCAGAACAAAAAAGAATACCAGAAGATCAAATCGTTCCTTTTGCTTTTGCTAATTTTAAAAAAGCAGTTTCTGATGTCAACTATATTAACGGCGTTCCTAGTTTAGATGGAGATACTTATGCAAAGTTAGTAAGTAATCCAAATGTAACACCGTTGACAATGGCTAAAATATCTAACGGTCTTAATATGATTGCTGGAGATAGACGTGCTTTAGACAATTTTGGTCTAATACGTTCTACTTTTGAAAAGACAAATACCATTGACGAAGCATCAGAACAATACGGAAACCAGACATTAACAGCGAAGCAAGCTAACGAACAGCAACAAAAAGCGGAGTTTATTTATAGTTCTGATAATGACAATGCGATCGCAAAGTTCGCAACTAATCTAGTTGCTGAAATGGCACAGGCTTATAGACGAAATCCAGTAACAGCAACAGGACTTACTATTGCTGGTGTTGTTGGTGCTCCATTTACTGGTGGTAGTAGTTTGGGACTCGCCTTTGGTGCTACACAAGGTGTACGTGATTTTCAAGTAGCAAAAGAAGACGTTGCTTTAAAAGCTGATTTGTCACGACCAGAGTTATCACAGCAAGATGCGTTAGAGTCTTGGCAAGCAACAGGGGCTGGCGTTGTTAATGGTTTGCTTGATGTTGTTACCTTTGGTCTAATGGGTCAAGCAATTAAAAAAGCTGGCATAAAAGGCATTGAAACTTTTGTTAAGAATGAGAATAGAACAGCTAAAGTATTAGAAAAGTCTAAACTTGATAAACCCCTTCCTACAAAAGCAGAAGCTATTGCAAATAACAATATAAGTTATTTATCCGAGTTGGGTAAAAACTTTTTTGAGAATACTGCTACTATGGAAACAGCAGTAACAGCTCAACAAGTAGCGACTAATAGTTTAAGTGATAAACCTTTAACAGAGAATTTAAACAAGGCTTTAGGCGAGGGGTTAAAGCAAGGTTTAGGATTATCGACTTTATCAGCTACTGGTCTTGCTTTAAAGTATCCATTCAGTCGAGCAAAGATTACTGATGCCTATGCAATGTTAAGTAACAAGGCACAGCATGATGTAGTGAATGCAACTCTTAACGAACAGACAGAGGGGCTTAATACTATTGATAAAGCTAGAGTCGTTAAAGATACTGGTTTAATGGAAGTAAAGTTTGATAAAGTCGATATTCAGAAGATGGCAGAAGAAAATGACATTGACTTAAGTCAAAGCTGGATTGCAGACAAGTTAGACAAAACCCCAGATGGCGAAACTGTTTCTATTCCGTTAGATGAATATTTATCTCATTCTAAAGAGGGTGACTTTGCATTGTATGAAGAGCTACGTCACGATAGTGATGAAGGCATTTCTAAACAAGAAGCAGAACAAACATTTACCCCAGAGACACAGAAAGAATTAGATGCAGAGTATAAAGACTTTCTTGATAAAACAGTTGAAGAGAACGAAAAAGATGTTAACGAACGCAGTGCTATTGAAGCTGATGTAATGACACAAGTACGAACCGCAGTGCCTAGTTCTAATTCAGAACAAGCAAGAAGCATCGGTTCTTACATTGCATCTATCTGGGAATTTGTATCAGACCTTACAGGCGATGGATTACTAGAGTCTTACAATGCTAACAAAGCAAAAGTTAAACGAGAGGTAAAACCACGTTTTACTGATGGCTATGAGTTGCATTATTTAGGTATCTTTACTGATGGTGTGGCTAAGGTTACTGATGAAGGTGATAATGTTACAGCACTGCATGAAGTAATACACTACTCATTAACAGGTTTAGAGTATGCTGAACAAAGACTAAGAGAAAAACTAGCAGTAGCTGATGAAGCAACAAAGCCACAGTTAGAAAAGAATTACGAGAAAGTAAAATCTATATTAGACTCTGTGTATGGCGGTGACTACTCACAAGTTAAGAAGTATTCTAAAGAATGGAAAGTTGCTAACGAAAAGTTTGTAGCACAGATGATGTTGGATATTGTTAGTGGTCATGCCAAAGCTCCAGCTGTTAAAGGCTTTTATAAAGATTTACAGAAGATGATTATCAATGCCTATGCTATACGTGCAAGACAAGGTGATCGCACTTCTCACATGACACCTAAAGATAAACAAGCTAATGCTATTGAGCAGATCAATAATAGCTTTAGTACAATTTATAACCAGCAGTTGTATGTTGATGACCCTGCGTTTAATGAATTTGCTAAGGATTTATTTGATGCACAGAAAGAAGCAGAGACGTATGATGGATTATACATTGGCGACAGCGTTGATACTTTAGTAAACTCTAAAGGTGAGAAGATTAAACTTGATGATGAAATTGTAAACAAAGTTAAAGCAGAACGTGAAGGCTTTAGAGATTGGTTAGTAAATTTTAGAAGCAAAGCTAGTGCAACCTTATTTGCTTTCGGTCAAAAGTTAAATAGTGAGTTTGGTAAACTTCTTAAGTCAAATAAAGAAGCAAGCAAATTCTTTAGAGAACAAGGCAGAGAGTTTAAGCAAGACTTCTTAAAGGCTTATAAAGAGATGAAGAATACTTTAAAAGATAAGCCAGAGTTTAAATTCTTACTTGAACTTAAAGAGCACCCATTCAATCGTGACGAAATAAAAGGTATGCTTGAACGTAAGCAGTTGACTAAGCGTGACTATAAGCAATTAGAAAAAGATGGTTTCTTATCTGATGATGGTGAAACGCTTACAGCAAAGAGTGCTATCTACAAAGGTGTAAGCCCTCGCCGTATGTTAACCAGTGCCTTACAGATTAGAACACCTAACACTTATTTGCACAGGTCTGCATTTACTAAAGCATTAAAAGATTATAAACGCAAGGTAAATGATAAGTTTGCAAACGGTGAAGTTAAAGAACATTTTTACAAAACATTTGGAAATGTTTTACGTTATGAACACCAGCTTGTAAATAAGATGAAAGGCACTCTTGATAAACCTAGCTTCGTCAAATACTTAGCTAATAGAGCAATACAAGATAGCAAGGTATTCAAACATAATGACCGCTACTATATGTCACAGGCTCAACGACTAAGACAGAAAGCACAGGCTTGTTTAAAGAAAGGCGATCTTAAAGGTGCTGATGAATACTATCGTGCATCACGTGTGACCGCAGAGCTTGCCTTTGCTAATACACGTACACGTAACATCATTGAAAAACAAACAGATAGAGTTAAGCGTTTAGTATCTAAAGGTCGTGAAGACTTATTTAAGCAAGGTTATGATAATGATACTTTAGACTTAGTAAGAACTATACTAGACTATACTGGTTTAGGTAATAACTTTAAAGGTAACTTAGACAAAGTTAGAGCTAGAGCTAAAGATGATCCTATTATTCAGATGGCTGTTGATTTATTTGATAGCTTTGATAAGAGTAGTCTGAATAAAAAATATACAGAACTAACAACAGCCGAAATTGAAAAGATACATAATACTATTGAGGGGCTTGTAACTTTATCACGACAGCAACGTGAAGTTATCTTAGACGGTAAGAAGTACGATCGTGAAAAGGTCATCAATGACATTGCAAATCAAATTCAGTTTGAGCACAAGATTGTTAACGGTAAAGTTGTACTAAGATTAGATGAGAATGGCAACCCTATTCGCAAAAAGAATAAAGCACCAGACCGTACACTTAAGAACGGTGGAACTGGTTTAACAGCTGGCTGGCTAACAAAGAAAATATTAGGTATTGATGGAAGCGCTAAAGCAATCTGGGGTAAGATTGAGCAATGGGTGTACACTATTGATGGCGAGATGGGTGGTACTTTACACACTCTATTCTTTACTCCTGTTCGCAGGGCGTTAGCTAGAAGTGCAAAGACAACAGCAGAGTTTAAGAAAAAGTATCAAGCCGTCTTAGCTAAAGCGCAAGAGTCTTATACTTTAGGACAGATTACATCTAACTTACCAGATGTGCGTAACGGTGGTGCGCCTATTGTTTTTGGTGCTGGTAACTCTTCGGCTTTTGGTTGCGGTCAAGCTGAAATCTTAGGTCTTCTTACCCACATTGGTAATGATAGTAACTTCTCTAAGTTATGTGAAGGTTATGGTTGGACCCCACAGCAAGTGCTAACTTTTGTACAGGATTGTGTTGACAAAGGTATTATCACAAAGGAAATGCTAGAAGCATGTAATGAATTGTGGGCTATAAATAAAGAAGCATTTATACGTGGTGACAAAGCGTATTATCAAGTACATGGTATTCATCCTAAAGAGTTAGAACCTAGACCAGTGATAGTCAATATGCCAGATGGTTCTAAGTTTACTTTGACTGGTGGTTATATGCCTATTGTTACTAATAAGTCTGTATCAGTAGCAAGAGAAAAGACACAGCTGTCATCTAAACTAGATAACATCAATGAGTATGGCAGACACTTTGTTGATGGGCACCCAGCATTAGCAGACGGTTGGGGTAAAGAGCGTAAGAACTTAGAAGACCAGCCAGCTATTTCTTTTGACTTAGCAGAGTTGTGCAACAAGGGTGTACAGGTAGCAAGCTATGCTGACTTAGCTCCAACAATCCACAATGTACAATCTGTATTTAATTCGCAAGAGGTTAAGAACGCTTTTAAGAATACAGACCCAGAGAACTATCACGCTTATGTTGAGCGTTTAATGTTGGAAGCCTGTAACTCTACTGTTAATCGTATTCAAGGCGACCCATTAGATAATGGTTTCTTTCATAGTTTAATTGCACAGGTAGGTCAATCTTTAATGGCATTAAACCCTACTGTTGCTATTGGACAGTTAGCTGGTTTATCAGCATCATTGACTTACGTTAAACCTAAGTATCTAATGAAAGGTTTATTCTTATGGGGCAGTAAGTACAAAGATACGATTGATATGCTGGCTAAAGCGGACCCATTTTTTTACGAACGCTTGATTGCTAACCAGTCACACTTGCAAGAAACAGTACAATCTTTACTTGTTACTAAACATGCACGTGGTTTCTTGAATAGCGTTTTATTAAATCATGGTAGAATTTCTGGTTGGTTATCAGAAAAGTTTGCTTATGCTATGTTGAAATGGGTACAGGATAGAGTTGATGTTGCTACTGCTTACGGTGCGTATATGCAAGAAATGGATAAAGCACCGTCACACTTTAAAACAGAAGCTGATGCTGATGCATTTATGGATAAAGCAATGCAGAAAGCTAGTCAAATTGTACGTATGACACAATCATCATCTAACCGTGTTGATAAAGCTGGTGTCGAGAATGGCAGTGCTATTACAAAAATGTTTATGCAATTCCAAAACTATTTCTTTAATGTAATTCAGACAGAGCTAGCAGAAGCTAAACGTTGTAAAGCAATGGATATGGATGTCAAAGAAAGAGTCGCACGTAATGCTTATGTGTTAACAACCTTAGTAGTAATACCTGCTTTCTTTAACGGTTTAATTTCTCGTGTTGCTCATGGTGATACAGAAAATATTACAGACTTACAAGAGCTGTTAACCATGACAGCTAAGGAAACTGCTAAGACTTATACTCATGGTCTTATTCCTATTGTCGGTGGTATGTTTGATAATACTATTGAGAGTGTTGGTGGTAAGAATAAAAAAAATTACAGAGGTACGGTAGGTATATCTTCACCAACTACCAGTGTTTTAACTAATGCAGTTAATGGTGTTTCAGCTTTGATACAGGGTGATTTTAAAACTAAAAATGCACGTGATATACTGTATCTAACTAATGATGTATTAAAGGTAGGCTCTACTAATGCGCTTTGGAAGCGTGGCTTTCAAGAGTTTGACAGCAGAAAGAGTACACCAGAAGATACGATCAGAATGTTAATCACAGGCTATCAGTCTGACAGACAAAAGGCTAAGTAATGGCTACAATTAACAACAACGATTATAATAAACTTACGGCAAGCTCTAAGTCTGATAGCAATGAGCTTGTGTACTATACTTCTCGTGGTGTTCCAGTTTATACTGGTGAGTTTCATGGCACTTTAATTGGCAATGCAACCACAGCAAAACAGTTAGAACATGACTATACTTTATCTGCAACTGGAGATGCCACAGGACAGGTAAGATTAAATGCTGGTGATGCCCAGATGGATCTTACTGTAACCAGAGCGGACCATGCAGACTCGGCAGACTTTGCTGGTAAGACAGAGTTTGCATCACGTTCTTCTCATGCTGATATGGCTAACACGGCGGAGTATGCCTATGAGTCTGGACACTCTAGCAAAGCTACATTAGCTGATGAAGCAACAGAAGCAAAGCATACCCCCTTAGCCGACTTAGCAACCAAAGCAACTCTTGCAGATAAAGCCGAAGGGTTGACATGGGATATGATACAGGTAGTAACCGAGTATCCTACTAACATCGCACAGGGTGTACTATATATTAAAGTGTGTGATGAGTTTCATAACAACGGCTGGGAGATTGTCGGCTTTAAGTATAGAGGTAAAGACGGTTTGATTAACACAACCGACTTAACTCTTTATCGTATCAGATATACTAACCGTGCAATCACCGAAGATTTTTTGGAGCACCGCAGAATATGGGCAACTCCAAGTCCCGAAAGGACTTTGATGAATATCGAAGGTGAGATTGAACAAATCAATGTAGCAGAAGATGACACTCAAGTTGAAGAGTTAGCTCAAAGAGAGGCTAAATTCTTTAAGCAAGAAGATTTACTTTAAATATTAAAGGAGAAATATAAATGGCTGTAACTATTGAAAGCGGTTCTTTTGTTGGTAAGGATCAAGCTGGTAATGTTGTTCGTGTTCGTGGTTGGACTGACAATGACATTGCTAAAATTAAAACTGCTTTATCAGATATTTCTCAAATCAAGACTGAGTTAAAAAGCACCAATGTGGGACAGCGTGAGTTGGCTTACGTTGATTATACTGTAGCAGACAACCAAGCTGATATGCCTACAGGTGTGTACTTCCTTGTTCCTATGACAGCTGATAATCAGTTCGTGGCTTTTGACAAAGTAACAGGTAAACCAACCGACACTACAAAGACAGTCGATCATTTTGCAATTATATACAAGTCAACAGGCGTAGACGGCAAGGTTAGTAATTTAGGTGTACAAGATACACATACAAGTATTGATGGATTAGCACAGTTAGGTGGTGATAACTCATTCACAGGTTCTAATACATTCGCTAAACCTGTAACAGTCGCAACTCCTACAGGTGCAGACCATGCTACTACAAAGGCTTATGTTGATAACTTAGCTGATGCAAAAGACAGTACCTATGTTCATAAGACAGGCAACGAAGATGTTGCGGGAGTAAAGAACTTTACATCAAGTCCCCTAGTGCCAACAACAGAACTTAATTCGCTAGCTGACAATCAAGTCCCAAGTGCAAAGGCTGTTAAAACTTTAGCCTCAAGTTTTATTAAGTATTCAGAAACCAAACCAAGCGCAGAAAACATTGAAGAGAATACTCTTGTAATGTACCCTAGCGAGGACTTAATTTAAGATGAAGATAAAAATGATACCAGCTATCATTAACGATACTGGGGAATGTTGTTGTCAATGCCCTCCGAACGTTCAAGACGGCTGGTGTCATTGTAACGATAACTATGATGGTAAAGGTGATAGCATTGAGAATGCTATTACTTGTGATTTAGTTTGGTGCGAAGTTCAGTCTAACGGACAGAAAAAATATTTTAAAGTCCTTAGCGGAAACTCAAAACAGAATATGCCTGTAGTTTTACCAACAGCTAGCTTGTCTAAGCGTGGTGTAGTTCTGCTTACAAATGATTTAAGCGAGCGAGAAGATATTGCTCTGACTCCTAAAGGCGCTTATATCTTAAAGGCACAAATTGATGCTGAAACAGCAGAGCGTATTAGTGCCGATAACAACTTGCAAGCTCAGATTAAAACAAATACCGCTAAACTTTCTTTAGGTTTTATTAGATATTTTGAAAATAAACCAGCTGTTGATGCTACCGAAGAGAACGTTTTAATGATTTATCCAAAAGAAGATTTGTAGTATAAAATAATGCTATACTATCTTTAATAAAATATACATAATAAAGGTGAATACAATGGCTAAAAACACAGGCTCTTATGATGATCCAATCCCTGTAGTGGGATTGTTTTCAAAAACCATCAATGGCGAAAAAAAATTTTTTATTCTAAAATCGGGTCAAGCAAGTCAAGGTCCTAGTGTTACTTATACTAAGTTAAGCCAGCTTGAAAACGACACAGGTTTTATTGCCGAAGATCATAACTTTGCAAACGGTATAACTATCAACGGTGTAAAACTAACAATAGGTTAAATATGTTGCACATTAAATATGCGTTAGACGATAAGACTTACACCTGTTGGAACTCAACCGACAGGGTTACAACACCAAGTCTTATTTTTAATGAAGATGAAGTTACACGATATACTCCGCTCTTTGTAATTGATAAAAACAAAGAGGGAACATTAGACCAGCACTGGTTCTATAAGTGCGGTGATTTGTCTGTAAATTATAATAAACAAAAATACTATGCACCTTTAAGCAGACGATATATCAACACTATATCTGACACAATTTCAACAACGATTAAGCATAGTGGTAAAACAGGTACAACTACAACAACTACAAGTAAGACTGTTACACCAGCAGGCACTCATAACTTTGGTTATCAAACTATCGGTCCTGGCAGTAATGGAGTTCAAGCTGATGTTACCGTTAATTATGGTGTAACTTTTTTGCAGACACCTGCAATTTACATTCACTATGGCGGAACTCTTGTAAGTGCAGGCACAAGCTCATGTGTAATTAGAGTATATAGCAACGTTGTCAATTCGGGCACATCCCCCTCATACATGCATGCAGGCTCTGTGAACTACTTGCTAACCGTTACAGGTAATGTTGCAACAACGACTACAACCTATCCAGACGAAACGAAATCAGCTGTTGCACAAGGAAATTTTAATTATGGTGTAACCTATCCTACTGAACCTGTATTAACAGTTGATAGTGGTGAAGTTACAGCAACAAACAATGTTGAAAATGATAGTTGTTTAGTACAAAAAACTTTAACTGGAACAGTGGCTTACAACAAAACATTGACATTATCACAAGCGTTTAGCGTTACTCATAAGGGTGACTTTGGATTAAATTAAATATGGAACAGTGGAAGTTTTGGAAATGTTTACCTATCGTAAAAGTCTCTGATAGAGGGAAAGTTTACGACTGTAAAAGAAATATTCTTTGTAGAACGGAAACAATGAGTGGACACGTCTATGTTTGGATTGATGTACTAGGAGTTAAAAGATATTTATTAGCCCAAGTTGTAGCTGACACATGGCTTGACAACCCTAACAACTATCATCTTATTAAACACATTGACGGAAACAATTTAAACAACAGTGTTTCAAATCTAATGTTTGTACAAGATATGAAAGATACTATCGACCATTCCAACGACAATAAAAATATTGAACACTGGAAAACAAAATTAAAAAAGCAACATCAGGCATTCAAGGAGCAATAACCAAAATGATTTATACATTTTTTTTAAAAGAAAACAGGGTAGAAAAAACAGATGAAATCTTTTATTTTGAGTTACCTCAAAGAGAAGATTTAACAAAGCTAGGTATCAACAGAATTGAATATAGTGATGTAACAAAAGAGTTTAAATACTTTGATAATACTAATAAAGAACTAACAGTATCTTTAAATGCTTATCAAGAAACTGTTAGGGATACGCTCTTATCTACATTTCATTCTCTCTTTGATGGTAATGCTCTAAGCAGATTAAAACAGAGAAAGCTATACGACTTAAAGTCACAGTGCTATTTCGAAAACTACAATGATATTAACTGCAACTTTGTTTGTAGCTATGGACTGTTTTTGTTTGGCGATCAACAGCATATTGATTATTACAGAGATTTATTAAATTCAGTTTCAGATAAGGCTACAATCACTGACATCAATGGTGATGAACAAGAGGTAAGCAAAGAACAATTAAATCAGATTGTAAAAGAAAGTTTAATCAACTTAGAGTTTTTAAAAAAACAACATCAGCAAGCTATCATTGACATATCTAATTTAACAACGGAGCAAGCTGTTAATGAGTATCAAGTAGCAATTACCCCATATAATTTTTTTAACACAGACTCAAATCAAAAAAGCATTGAAGATATAAAGACTAAAGTCGAAAACAAATTGATGTACCCACAGCAATTATCCGATGGCTTGATTGAAATTTCAGATATTGTGTCCTCTCTTCAAGATGAAATTAAAGAATTAAAAAATGAACTTAAAGAATTAAAAACAAAATAGGAGTTTAAATGAACACTTTATATTATCGCTATGTAATCATGGGGAAAAGAACTCTTACAAGTATTCCCGCATCAAGACAGAACGCTGTAAAACAGATGCTTATTGATAATGGTTTTACAATAAATCAAGACGGAACAGTATCAAGAAAGAATTAAGTACACTTAATACTTGATAAACATTATTGAATTTAGACTGTAAGAAACGTAAGAAAAGTGGTACTCTTAAAGAGCAATAAAAAATTGCGTTTGTCTAATTAACATAGGAGAAATAATCATGGGTGATTACGCATCAAAAGGTGTAGCTGGTTCTGGCTTAGGTCTAGGCATTGCTGGAACAGCACTTGGTTTATTAAATGGTAACGGACTTGGCGGTCTGTTCGGTTGTAATAATAATTGTGCTGTAAATGCCATGGCTGGTAATGCTATGGTCGCAACACTGGCAGAGAAAGACTCTGAAATTGGGCAGTTAAGAGCAGAGAAATATACCAACGACAAGTTAGGTGAAACTTATATTGCCCTTAACAATCAGATCAACAAAGTCGCTGGTGATCTTGCTACCTTGTCATTAAATAATGAGCGTAGAATTGCTGGGTTAGAAGGTCAAGTATCATGTCTGGCACAGGCAACTAATACTGCGATCGCTGGCATCAACAATACATTAGGTACAATTACTAAGACTGTTGTCCCTATTGGTGCTGTATGTCCAGAGCCTATGCCAGCTAAGAACACATGGGTTGCCCCTACCACCACCCCTACTACTGGCGCATAAGCTAAGAGGTTAGTATGCAAGTTACAACAGAAGATATTACTAATGCCCTTATGAAATGGGGCGAGAATGACTTGGCAAACAAAGGCTCAATGCTTAATCAAGCACTGGTTTACTTTGTTTTACTGCAAGGAAAAGATAAGGTTAAACAGTTGATTAAGCCTTTAGATATGCTGTCTGATAATGGTACCTTTGACGTTGACCAACTGCATACTAATCTCACTAAGACTCTTGAAAAGTTAGGTGGAACTTTCCACGTTAACTATCTCAATTATAATTTTGATAGAGAAGACTTGGAAAGAATTTTTGGTTACTTAAGAGGTGAGTTATGATGAAAGAGGTTAGTGAGTATGAGGGCGATGAGAACGAAATTAAAGACTGTTTAAAGCAATCTTTAAAAATGTCTCTTGCAACTATTCATAATCTTTACGATGAACACAAGGAAGATGAAGGCTTATCTTTAGACCAGATACATTGTTTAAGACGAGCCTTACAATCTATCCTTATCGTTCATCAGATTAAAAAGAGCTAAAGTAATAAATGGTATAAACAATAAATACTATTAACTGTATTGCAAGAAACGGTAACGCAATACACGCTTGAATAGCCTTACCGCTAGGTAGATACCAACCTATCTTAGTGATAAGGCTAGTCTTTTGTACTGGTCGTGATGCTCTTAGCCATTCGTTTTTCATTCTTTGTTTAAACAGTTTCTTTTCTAACTGCTGTTGTTTCCATGTTTTTATTACTACTTTTTGTTGCATTTTACACCTCTCATTAAAGCTGGTGTAGTTAATGCATGTTCAATACTCCACCCATGTTGTATTCTCCACTGATAAAGTTGAGTTCTAATCTTATATTTTCCTAGCATCATCTTTAATGTTTTGTATTTATTTCCTAAATGGTCGATGTATTCGTTGTAATACTTATGAGATTTACACGATCTAAAAGGCGTTGTTAATGCTCTCTTTAAATCCCAACCCAGAATAAGTCTTACTCTTAACTGTGGTGCTGGCATGTTGTATGCCTTTGCCATTTCCTTAAAACTATCAAAGTGATTACCTTGATAGTCAACGCAAGGTTTAGTTCTCATTTAAAATAATCCTATAAAGAAATCAATATACAAAAGTAGTAGTGTGCTTGATGCTACTAATATGATTAGAGCGCACAATATCTTAACCATGTCACGTGTAATACTATTCACTTTCTTTATACTCTCTGATTATCACTGGCAACTCCCACTGATACTTTAGACACCATTCTTTACAATCCTTTTCACTCATATTCTCTAAGAGCTGTGCCTGTTCTGCTGTGAGCTTGCACAAGTCAGTCGTATGACTACTCCTTTCACCTTTAATAATACATAGCGTATGTATTAGTAGTGTATTGTTTTCACGATCTAAGATATAGTCTGTAATATCTTTTTCCCTGCCGTAATCCATAAAGTCTTCGCAAATTCTTTTCATCTTTTTAGTCCTCACAAAAATAAAAGTCTTTAATTATATCTTCAATCATCTTAAAAGCTCTATCAATAAAGTTAATGTAAAGAACTTCTAGGCGATCAATATCACCAAGGTATCTTAGACAACTAATATCATCAAGGTATATAGCTAATATCTTTCCGATGCTTTCATAATCGCTAGGCAAACAGCTTCCCCCATTACGCCAGTAGCGATCAATTTGCCACGCTCTTTCTCTTGCATCTGTTCTAATAACATTATCTGTATCGTTGTTGATAATGCTAGGTAACATCACCTTGTTCTTATCAACTACAATTAAATTACATTCTTTAGTTGATGGCATTGTGCTTGCATCATCTTGTAGCATTTCTAATAAGTCTTGTTCAATATATTCCACCACATTAAACAAACAATCAGCGTACGGTTGCCCTTCACTTTGTACAATTTCTATTTTCTTGTTGTCAAGCTCTGTGTTTAAAGCCTTAACAATATCTTTAGCCTTGAATACAATCTTAACATTCATTTTATTTACCTCTATATAGTCTTAAACGTTCCACTGTTTTATAACTTTGATCCAGTTACCACTTAATTTTTTTCTACCTAAAGATGAAACGCACCAGTCGCCCTTAATCTCACCTGTCATTGTTTCATGCCCAACAATTTTAGGATGTCTTTTTGTTCCACCCCATATAGGGTATTGAATTTCTATCATTTCTTTTTGTTTTGGACTCTTTACTTTTTCGCTAGTGATTACAAGTTCACCTTTCAAAAAGCGGTCAATGTTATCCTCGTCTATACTATAAAATGAGGTCTCATTGTACATCTTAGATGTATGATGCCAACTGCTTTCATACAAAAAATATTCCTTTAATTGTTTTACAGTTAGCTTTTTAAACTTTGCAATATCTGCTTTATCTTCTATAACATCTTCAATAGCATCAATTAAATCAGTTTTTAACCACTTTGATAAAGGCATTTCTCCACATCTGTAAGCATCGACCGCATTGTTTGACATTGAATATCCACAGTAACCGCTCATTCTATTTACCTCACAACCTTTTAATCTTCAAATAGACTTTTTAAAAAATCCGAAAAGTCCCTATAAGGTAAGGTTAATTCCGTATCAAAATAAATCTTATTACCTAACCCCTTGTAGTAAAATTTCCCATCTTTATCTTTATAGACTTTTGTAAAAAACATGCTGTACTTAGCTATTGTTTTCATATAGTCCACGCTTTTATCCCAGTCATAGCTAACCCTAACTACAACTACTCTATGAGTATTTAAAGTATCGACCAAAACAAAGTCATAAAATTCATCTTTCTCACACCCCGTTTTGTTTCGCCAGTAAGTGCAAGCGCAATAAATATCATGCCCGTGCAACTCATATCTTGCGTTATATTTATTTAGCATCATTTTCTAATAACTCCAATTCCTTTTCAATATGAGTAGATACGCTTAAGTTTGTATTTAACATTAAGTCAAGTTCCAGTAATACTCTTAGTCTTGATGCTAATTCACTGATAGCTTTAATGTTATCTATATAACAATATTCTCTTCTCCTAATCTTTTCCACATAATCTTCAATTCTATTAAGATAGTCATTTATAGCATCTGTTGTATTTTCTAATTGCTGTTTGTTACATTGCACTCTGTTAGATACATAACCACTTAGGGTTTTTATACGTGAGTTTTTACTATTCATATTTAATCCTCTTTAACTAAGCCATTCTTTACAGCTTCTGCATGTGTAACGACAAACACAATCGCATCATTCTTAGCACTTAAATATTTAATTTCGCAATCTTTATAATTACCAGTAGCAAAATACATTTCATCGCCTTTCTTGTATTTAGCTCTAGTGCTAGGCAATATCTGGAAACCAACTTTGTCATTAAACATATCGAAATGTTCTATAAATTCCCCAACAGTCATTTTTTTACCCCTCATTACAGATTGATATAATCTTTGTTATTGCAACTCCAATAATCATTATTGTTTAATATATCCATTGCATCGTCATAGTTTTGACAGTCCTCTTGATAATCCTCGAAGGCATTGTAAAAATATGCATCAAACAATGCACCTAATTGATATTCGTTCCATGAACAACAAGTACGGTCTAGGCTTGGCGCTTTATAAAAAGGTACGTAACCGCTGTGCTCTTTAAAGCGTTCATTGCAAATTTGATTAAAACGTTTTAATAACGTTGTATCTTTCTTTACTACTTCACGTATTAAGTTGAGTTCTGATAGTGGCATATCGAGCTCTACTTTATCAGTCTCAAAATTATATTCTTTTGGACTGATAATCTTTACATTACCGTATGAAACTTTATCGTCTGTACATATATCTAACCAACAATATGCACAATCTGTTAAATACTTTTGATATTCTCTATTTATAATTTCATCTTCTGAAATCTCAATGTCGTATTCATCGTTATAATAATCAATAAAATTTTCTACACTATCATTCCATGCCTGTTCATAAACAGAATTATAACCGCCAGCGAACATTAAACTAACTACCTTAACTCTCATAATTTACTCCAATGTTATACCTTGAAAATATACGATTGATTTTTTGCCCATGTTGTCGTAACTGGCATGATTAGTTATTAAATCGTCAAATTTTTCTTTATAATCCACACCATAATAAAGAATTGCGTAAGAAATTTCTTTTAAATCATTTTCGTTTTCAAAGACAATTCCTAAGCATGGCTTATCCATACACTTTCCAGTATATTTTTGAGCTGTTAAATTATATCCATAATTTTCATATAGCATTTCGCATACATTATCTACTGCATTAAATAATTCATTATTTGTCATACTATGCTACCTCTACATCTAAAACAGGTATTTCATTTTCCTTATATTCATAAGGATAAATTTTAATAATTTGTTTATCCTTTAAAATATCTAGTATTTCGCATGGGTAACTCATCCATGCACGGTTTTTATATCTTACATTTACTTGTAATCTTCCGTTTGTTTCACGGGAAAGTAATTGTCTTAAAGTTATCATTATATTTACCTCTTAAGTTTAAGTGTGATTGAGTTTTCATCTTTTGAAATAACTTTGTTCCCACTTAATTCGCAAATCCCACATACCAAATCAAACATGTTTGATTGATTTTTAGTTTTGTTTTCGATAATAACATTATTGTTATCTTTCTTTTCTCTATGTTCTGTTTTCATTTTTTTTACTCCACAAAAGTTAAACATTTATCATAGTGGACTATTTTTCTAATCCACTAACATAAATATTAAATAAGATCAACCGACCAATCTAGTGGGTTTATCATGACATAGTTTAATAAATGTTCTTTTATATAGTCCCATTTTGGAGCAGATTTTATGCCGTTTTTATAAAAAGTCTTATAATTAAATTTATAACAAAATTTCCTAATTGCCCTTGAACTTTCTTTATTAAGACAATGTTCCTCGCATACTCTTTGAATTGTTATTTCAGCTCCTAACTTAGCTAACAAAATAGCTGTTGCGTTTACTCTTAAGAGTATAATGTGTTTATTTTTATACTCAAAACTTTCAATACAACTATTTTTTGTTAGCTGATAAGCGTTATAAAAGCCTATATAGCTTTTATTAACATGTTTAGTCAACTCTTCTAATAAACACTTTTGTTTTAATGCGCTCATTTTGTTCATTTTTTTATTCCTTTTTGTTAGTTAAATACTAATTCAAATAGACTAAGTTAATCCATTTGAATTAGTAAGGGCTTTTCAGCCCCTACTAACTTATTTTTTAATCCTCATTCCAAATAGGCAATTTTAGAATATCTTTTTTATTTAATTCTGTATAGAATGAGCATCTACAGTTTTCTCTCATTTGCTTTATAAATTCTTTACAGTGTCTTAGGGTCGTTGCACTGTATAGCTCGTCATCATCTAGTCTATATAGCTTATCGTTACCAGTATCCACATTTTTTTCAACAACACACACTAATGTGTTATAAGAATACAATTTAAAGCAATCTTTGCCGTTGTTGTTAAATTCTTTAACATGTGCTTTGCCATAAAATGACTTAACACTTGCAAAACGTGGGGTTAACTCAAATTCACTTACAAATTCCATTTTATTTACTCCAATTAAGTTAAAAACACTTATCAAAGGGGACTTAGTAATCCCCTTACATAAATGTTCTATTTTAAAAATTCCTTATAAAATTATCTGAACGCAAACGTTTACCATGTAAAACAATAAACCAGTAATCACCGTTTGCACTTAAGTGCATTTTTAACTTGTGTTTGACCCATTTGTAAACTGATACAGATTCAGCAATTGTAGCTTGCATCTCATGCACATTCATTTCAAGCATAAGAATGTTTAAAGGATACAGCTCATTATTAGTGGCAATAACTTCACCTAACTCTTCAATAGTGTACGTTTTTCATAATTTACTCCTGTTTAAACAGCTCTTAACACAGTGGACTGGTATCAATCCATAACTTAAGAACTATTTTTTTAATGCTTTTTCAAGGTCTTCACTAGTGAATGTTAATGCCCAACCTTTTAATTCTTGCCCGTCTTTAGAGTGAATGTCTAGAACGTGTTGTATCATGCGACCAAGTAAAGTAATACGCTTATCGCATGGCTCGCCGTACTCATTTAGCGAAAAACTAGAACAGGTTAAACTCTCTCTAACAAGAGTAATGCACTTTGAGTCAGTATCAACGATCACATCTACGGCTGTTTTTGTGTGCTCGAAATCATCTTCAACAAGCACAAAAGTAGTGCCCATGATGTCATTAGTATAGTGCATATTTGCCCCAACACGCTCAACATTGAATTTATGAGTTTTTAGCTCATACAAAGATTTAGCACAGTCAAGGGCGATATTTAACTCGCATAGTGAAATATTTTTCATAATTAACTCTCCATTGTCGAATAACTCTAATCACACGGCACTACACTAATGCCGTGACATTAGAACTATCTTTGTTGCATCTTGTGCATGAGCTTGTCACGTTCAGCACACATTTGATACAACTCTTCATAGTAAAAATCTGGTGCAAAAGTGTTTGCATTTGCGTAACGATTAATCAAGTCCTGTTGAAGAGTGATGCGCTCGTTAAGGTCTTTGAGTAAATCTTTATCAGTCATTTTGTAATCCTTTAGCGCAACATGGCGCTTAAAAAGTTTAAATTTGTTTGTTTCTTTTTATACTTTAATTATAGGTCTGTTTTTAAAAATTTCAAACTATTTATTAAAT
>ERZ1034873.192-NODE-192-length-37347-cov-5.385096_pt1 | contig 37347 bp, 30 predicted proteins | sample MGYA00520689_ERZ1034873 | MGnify/ENA primary metagenome ERZ1034873 (study PRJEB33766, sample SAMN09781722) | gut metagenome | biome: gut microbiome | host: Homo sapiens | place: Madagascar | study: EMG produced TPA metagenomics assembly of the PRJNA485056 data set...
CATCCAGTTGTGCAAGCAGACAATACCCTGTAATTATTCCAAATTGTAACAGTCCAAACCAACTGCATTTTTCCAAGACCAGCCGTCGTACAGACTTGCAGACACTGCTGATCCAAAAACATGTAAACAGGATTCCCGTCAACAGCCCATATCGATAAAAATATGCAATAAACATATTATGTGAACTAAACTTCTTACCTGTATAGTTGCAAAGATATTTATGCCCCCACAAATTCATCCCACGTATATACGTGATCCATATTCCCGTCCGTCCAGACATAAAAAAATCCATATCCCCACTTTTTATGCCTGTCAACAACCTTGAAACCTGGGACGCCTGAACTTCCATAACATTCATAGCCTCTGGTACATACTGGCTATAGCGTTCCTGCATTTGCGGATCCATCTGATGAAAAACCACCTTCCAGCCAAAACCACTGACAAGAACACTAAATAAAATAATGATCCCCACTGCAAATACTTTCCGTCCGACATTACCGTCTCTGGTCTTTCTTTTTATTATCCGAAACGCCCAGATAGAAGCAAACAAGAATGCTACTGCAAGTGCCCATCGGGATCGTGTTAGCCTGATAATATAAAAAGCGATTGCAGCTTCTGCTGACATAATCAACGTCTGAATGAACCATCTCCGTCTTGTCCTCTGACATGCATCCTCAAGCAGTGCTATACACGAAATAATGGTTAATGTCATATAATTTGCACATGCATTCGCATTTTTAAATCCGATTGCCATTCTGTTTATTTCGACTCCATAGATATCTCCTCTAAGTAAACTTATACTTACCACCAACACAAAAAAGATTTGTATCGCCAGTGCCATATCATAAAAAATCTCCTTACAGAGCTGTTTATCACAATACACCAGAAACAGAATACCATAACTCAGCAAAAAAACATACCCCATATAACAGTATGTCTTGTTGACAAAAAAATCTGATATGCACATAGCTATGCATAAAAGCACCCACAATCCCATGCTGCTATTCGCTTTAAACGCTCTTTTTTGTATATGCGGCTTCGATACTATATAGATCAGAATACATGCCAATACGTATATTTGTAATCCCGTCTGATACAAACTGACCTTTTTCCCATAATTAAAACAGTACATATTCCACAATAACAAAATCAGGAAAATTCCCACCCGTACCATATGTGATACTCTGTTTGACATTCGTACTTCCGGTATATATTCAGCCGCCTTATTTAATAATCTGACATAACTATTTCCCAGAGCCTTTAACATCTGCAATATTCTGCTGCGAAGCTGTAACAGCATATCCAAAAATATTATGACAGCAAATATCACTCCGGTCAGAACCATTGCTCTTACTTTAAAACCTGACAAATCAAAATCATCTGGGTAATTTGATACAAAAATCTGCCGTATTTGTAAGTTCTGTCCTTCTTCCTGAAAAAAGCCTATTAATACACGATTAATTTTTTTCGATGATAATTCTATCTGGTTTTTCCCTTGTGAAAAACAAACCCATTGACTTGATACAAGATCTTCATTATAATAAATTCGGATTACTCCTTCTAACTTCGTATCCGATAAGTTTTCCAGACTTAAATACTTCCACGCTCCTGCACTCACTTGGAATGTCCGCATGCTTGCATCTCTGGTAAATGTACTTTTTTGAGCAGAATCCACTTTATATGAAGTCCATCCATTCACATATCCATAAGAAAGATCTTCGTATTTTCCATTATTGTAAAACTGATCCGTTCCACCATAGGTACTCATATCTATCGCAGTAATAGCCAAAGCACTCGTTATGGACAATAATAAATAGAAGATAATCACCATCCAGCTTTTTCTCCTGCCAGACCTATCTCCACGCTTTCCAGTATTCAATTTCATCTTCATTCCTATTATCTTTTTCACTACGATTCTATATGTTCAGTTACCATCACAAACTTTCTGCACAGCTTTTCAAATAACGGATTCCCGCAGATAAACGTTATCAGCAATGCCAATACAACTAAGGATGGCACTAAAATTCCTCCAGAAATATCTTGTGTAACAGCCGCCATCTGTATCCTGCCATCTAACAGATCTATAAAAAAGTAATGCAGCATATAAACGGATAATGTATTTTTCCCAATCCATGTAAAAGCAGTTCTCCTGTTCGGTGTCAGGGATATAAGGGCAAACGCAAGTACAAACGCAAGTATATAATAGATGAGCCGTATCCATCCTGCATATGCGTAATCTGTTTTTAAAACAATTTCAAAGCTGTTTCTTCCGGTCAGCATCCCACGGTATCGGTATAACTTATCATGGAAAAGCAATACACACCCGGTAAATACGGCAAAGACTGTTGCGGATAATACCCGGATATTCTTCCGTCCCGCGATCTCCCATAACCGCTCTGGCTGCATGCAATATCCTGCGTAAAAGAACGGATAAAATACAACCAGTCTTGAAAGGAACAGGAAATCCCCCAGTGAACTGTCGTATCCGGCAAAACATGCCAGAACCACTGCAAAAAGAAATACATAACGCTTCTTTAGACGTCTTACCGCAATGGTAACCAGATAATAAACAAAGACTGCAAATGCATACCATGGAAAAATCATACTCTTGAAAAGTTCAAACTTCACCTCACCGGTTCCGATGAATCCAGAAAGACAGCTTATCATCTGTGTTGCAATATACATAACCAGATAAGATGCGATCTGTGGGTATCTCTTCTCCTGAACATTCCGTTTTCCAAGCATACCTGTCACAAAAATAAATGCAGGCATATGAAATGCATAAATCCAGGAAAAAATCTTCTGCATGCAAAGCCTTGTCCCTGTAAACGGATCTACCAAGTGTCCAAGTACTACCAAATAGATCAATATGAACTTTAGATTATCCCACTTTTCCACTCGCTCTTTCTTCATTATCTATATCCTCTACACATATTTATTATCATATCATCTTATGAATTGTTTTTCCATAGTTTTTTTCTTTGCTGGATCTCATTGCTTATTCCCCTCTTTCATAGTAAACTATTACTAAGAATACTAAGAAAGAGGGGCATTTTTCATATGAAAAAAAAATTCTTATCCATTATCTTGTCCATATGTCTGGCCGGAACTTTCGCACCGGAAGCTGTCTTTGCCACGGAGTCTGACCATACAGTCATTGATTCCGCTGTCATTACAGACCAGTCCATGGATGAGTCATCTGATACCGAAAACCTTTCTGATGATTCCACAGAGACTGTAACGTCTACCGAAGCGGAGGATTTCCATAATTCTACAGAAGCAGACGAAGAAGCCTTTCCATCTACCGAAGATCCGGAATCGCCGGCAGAAACAGCTTCTTCCAATACCGACGATTCCACGCTGGAGGTTCCTGAGACCGAGACAGAAATCCCGGAAACGGAAGTAGCTGACACAGAAGTGTCTGAAACGGAAGTTCCTGAAACTGAAGTATCAGACAGCGAAGTGACCAAAGCAGATGTATCGGAGAACGATACTGACACCGAGGAATCAACGGTAGAAGCCGATGAGGATGCACTCGACAGCACCGGAGCGGTTACCACGAAGACCTACAACATCAAGGCTTCGAATTTCGACATCCGTACTTTACAGACTTATCTGGATAATGCAAGTGATTCCAAAAAGATCGTAATCAACTTTGGTGCAGGTACTTACAAGATCACACGTACGATCTATGTACATTCCAACACAACGATCAATCTTGCTGCCAAGACAACACTGATCCGAAGCGGCGAAGGTGTTACCTGCAACATGTTCCGTACTGCACCATATGGTGTCAACTACTCTATGGATGGTTCTGACAGCGCAGCAATCGGAGCTTACAATATGTGCCATGATATTGTTTTAAATGGTGCAAGCAATACCACTTCCGTCTTAGATGGCGGTGATGTCTGGTCTATCAAGCCGACTAAGGAAGATGCCGGCAGAAGTAATATCGTTAACTTTGGTCACAGCACTAATATTACGATCAATAATCTGTTTTTGAAAAACAGCTACAGTGCTCATCTGATCGAGCTTGCAGGCTGTAAGGATTCGAAGATCACGAACTGTCAGTTCGATGGTTCTACCTCACGTTTTGACAATGAGGAAGCACTTGATGATCATTTTGAAGCTATTCAGTTAGACATCTGTACCCTCGACTGGGCCGGTTCCTTCAAGCCGGATAAGACTCCTTGTAAAAATATTACCGTTTCCGGCAATACGATCAAGAACTATCAGCGTGGTATCGGAAACCATCACACCTTACCGGGTCATCACAATTCAGGAATCACGATCAGCAACAATACGATCACGATGACTGATAAGAAAATGCAGCACAAGCAGGGTATCTACTGCATTGGCTTTGATAATACGACTGTAACCGGCAATAAGATCACCGGTTATACTATCAGTATCCATGTAAATCTTTCCACAGGTGTTTCTGTTACAAACAATACAATCACGAATTCTTCGGATTCTGCCATCTATGTCAACAGTAATTCCAGTGCAGATGCCATTACCGGCAATAAGATCACCAATGTCGGATTAAGCGGTATCTCCATCGGTGAGAACTCATCGGCGGCAAAGATCAGCGGAAACGAGATCACAGGATCTGCCAAATCAGCGATCATTGTTGCAACCGGCAAAACCACTGAGATCAGTAAGAACACGATCCATCCGGTAAAATCCGGCTATGGTATCAGTGTCTGCGGAGCAAATGTTACCAATGTAACTTCAAATGTGATCGAGACTCCGTATGCAGGCGGAATTTCCTTATCCTCCGGTAGCATCAGTAACTTAAAGAGTAATAAGATCACTTCCTCTAAGGCAGCGGGTATTTTCATCACCGGTGGCTCGATCAAGACAACCTGTGAAGCGAATACCATTACAAAGCCAAAAGCAAACGGTATTATCTTAAAGGGTGGTACAGTTACAAAGGTTACCAAAAACACCATTACTTCTCCGGGACAGGAAGGTATCAACATCTACGGAAAAATAAAGGTTACAGAAGTATCCTCGAATACAATCAAGACTCCGTCGAACCACGGTATCTTAGTCAGTGCCGGAACTGTTGGAACGATCAAATCCAACAAGATCTCTTCCCCGAAGAAGGGAAGCGGTATAACCTTAGCCGGTGGAACTGTTTCAAACATTGACAGTAATACGATTACTTCTCCAAAATGCAATGGTGTATTTATCTCTGGTGGCAGTGTAAAGAGTGTTTCCACAAATACCATCACTACACCGAAGGAAAACGGTATCTTAACAACCGGTGGCAAGGTAACAACCAAGATTAATAAAAATAAGATCACTTCTCCTGCAAAGGCAGGTATTGCTGCAAAGAAGGGAACGATTAAAACGATCAGTTCCAACAAGATCACAAAGCCAAAGACGATTGGTATCTTTGGTTACGGTGCATCCATTACCACAGTCACCAAAAATACAGTAACATCTGCCGGGCAGCATGGTCTGAGCCTTACAGCCGGTAAGATGACAAACATTACAGCTAATACGATTAAGAGTTCCAAACAGAATGGTATGAACCTCGTAAAAGGAACTATTACTTCCATCAAGAGCAACAAGGTACTTTCCTCCGGTTCCCATGGAATTTCCGTTGGAAATGCAAGTGTCAAGAATATTGATGCAAATACCATTACTGGAACAAAGGGACATGGTATTACCATTCGTACCAAGTCTAAGATAACCTCTGTAAAAGATAATAAGATCAGTTCCCATACACAGTGTGCGATCTGTCTCTCCAATGGTCAGATCACAACCGTAAGAGGAAATGTAGTCACCAAGTTCAAAGCTGGTGTGAATCAGATCTATGCATCCAATGGCAAGCTGACAACCGTCCGTCTGTCTGTAAATCCGGTAAATACCAAGGCAAAGAAGCTGACCGGAAAAGGAACTGCCGGTTCTACTGTTTCTGTGAAGCTTAATGGCAAAACCTATACGGCAAAGGTTAACAAAAAAGGGACCTTCACCATCAAGATTCCAAAACAGAAAAAAGGTACTACGATCACCTTACAGCAGCTTGACAAAAACAAGAACAGCCTAACCACCAGTACAAAGGTACAGTAAATCTACTGGTTGCAATCAAAAAGGAGTTCGATCCATTCGGATCGGACTCCTTTTTATCTGCCTGTCTATATCAGAAAACTCCTTATCTGGACGCCTTCATGCTACAGATCAGATTCTCAAACATTTCCTTTAAGCTTACTTCTGCCTGCCAGCCAAGTGCCTTTAAGCGGTCAGTTGCAAGATTGACACGCATCGTCGGGTTATAGCCATGTTTTGCAATGTCCTCAATCTCGATCACAACCTTCGAGCCAGACTCCGGATACATCTCGGTCAGCATCTGTGCCATATCACGGATGGAGATCAGAGTATCCTCATTTGCGACATTGTATGCCACGCCTACCGCTCCATCGGTCAGAATGCGAAGCAGTGCTGCGACTGCATCCTTCGTATAGCAGTAATTCCGTTCAGTCAGACCCTCGGTGTGAAGTACAATATCTCTTCCCTCAATCACACAACGTGCAAACTCTGCGAATACTCTTCCGTCCTGATATGCAACGCCTGGGCCAAAGGTCTGTGTCAGACGTGCGATCTTAACCGGCACCTGATATTCATGTGCATAGGACGCACAGAGACATTCCACCATACGCTTGCCTTCGCTATAGCTGCTTCTTGGGCTTAACTGTTCAATATATCCATAGGTACTCTCTGTAATGCGGTCTACCTGTGAATCAACAACGCCATATACCTCCATGGAAGAGAGGTACACCATTGCCTTAAGTTCTTTTGTTTTTGCATACTTTAATAACAGGTCTGTTCCCTCGATTGCAGTCTGAATCGTCTCTACCGGCTTCTCAACGAAGTCCTTCGAGCTTGTCATGCTGGCACCGTGGATCAGGTAATCGACCCTGCCCTCATACTGCATCGGCTTTGCAATATCCTGCTCGATGATCACTACCTGATCATCAAGAAGATCGTCAAACATTTTTTTCGCTTTTTCTACATTACGAACCGGAAGAATGAGCGTATTGCCCAGATTCTTCTCTCTGTTCGCAAGTAACAGGGTGCTTACGATCTGCCCACCGATCAGACCGGTTGCTCCGGTTACCATGATTGCACTGTTGCGAAGCTGATCCCATGCAATCCGCTCTCCTGCCACAAGTGTATCTACATCCTTTTTTAAAACACTGTCATTCCTATATAAAGACATTTTATCCTCTTTTCCGCATCAGTTTGATGCACACTTATTCCGGATGCTTCATTGCAGACTTCATCAGATCAACCACCTGCTTAGCTGCTGTTCCGTTCTCCTTACATCCTCTGTCTACAAGAAACTGCTCCTTTTTCTTTGCGTATACTTCCTCATCAAAATGACAGAGATTTTCAAACATCTCATCATTATTCGTAGCGATCGGGAATGGGGTGGAATCTAACGGATAGTAGAAGCCTCTCTCCTTATCGTACAGATGAAGGTCATTCGCATAGATAAAGCCCGGTTTGCCGGTCAGTACATAATCACAGATCCAGCTTGAATAATCGGTAATTCCGATATCTGCCGCCACCATCAGCTCCTGAATATCCGGGTATTTGTTTCCTGCAAGGATATTCGGGTTCTCCCTTACTTCCTTAACACCCGCCAAAGCACCTGCGACCTTGAAGTGGTAACGGTTTAAGATCTTCCACTCCCCGCCAAAACGTTCGGTTGCTGCTTCGATCAGTCTATTGTAATCAATGTCATAGCAGTCCAGATTTCTGGCATCACGGAAGGTCGGAGCATATAAGATCAGCTTGCAGTCCTCTTCGATTTCGAAGAATTCGCATACCTTTTTGCGGATCTCCTGCTTCTTCTGCTCATCACAGAATAAAATATCATTTCTCGGATGTCCGTATTCTAAGACCTGAACCTTCGGATCTTTCCAGTATGTCGTACGGTATACCTCTGTCTCAAATGCGGAGTTAGAGATCATGTAATTCGTAATCTTCGATGCTCTTTTCGATGCCTTTGCCCACTTCTTAGAGACAACCTTATCTGCATCGATACGCTTCAGTCCCATTGAGCCATGCCAGGTATTGATATAGACCTGACCCTTTTTCTTCGGAATATACTCCCATGGGAAGCACATGGCATTGTCTACCCATACCTTTGCAGTTGCAAGCTCATAGAAGAACTCTAAGCTGTTTCGTCTTACCACACGGACTCCTTCCGGATATGGAAGCGGGAACTTTGCCATTGTCTTCTTGTCTGATACAAAAACCAGATCCCAGTCCAATCCCTGACGCAGGATCTCATCGCAGATATACGCCGGATTACACTGATACTGATTATTGTAATGCATAAATACGATCTTATTGTCATCGATTTTGCACTTCATAGAGATAATTCGTCTTGTAATGGCTGCAATTCCGCCATCTATTGCCTGACGCAGACGCAGAAAGACAAACTTAAAAAATACACGCTCTGCCATACGGCGTTCGATCTGTGCCAGCTTTCCTTTGCGTACTATTTCACTCATCTGTATACTCCTTTATTTCTTCTTCAGTTTTGTTAATATCTTATCGGTCAGTCCAAGACCAAATGCCTGTTCATTTTCCTTATACTGTAACAGGGCACGGAACATATATACATCCTCCGGTGTTGTTACCTTGATATTACCACGGTTTCCCGGAACCATATAAGTCTCTTTTCCAAGAGAAGTCATGATCGTACAGGAATCTACCAGATCATCGTAACGTGTCGGAAGCTTACGAACCTCATCATGTGCTGCAATAATGTCCTTCAGATAGAAGCTCTGCGGTGCCTGTGCTGCATGTGTCTCCTTACGGTATGGTACGGAATCTACCTTTGTTGCATCCTTACTTAACAGGATTGTCTCATAACAGGAGGTACAGGTGATTGCATTTCCATGCTCTTTTACGCCTGCAATGTTACTAGAGATTACTTCATATGATACAAACGGTCTTACCCCATCGTGGATCAGTACAATAGAATCTTCCGGATTCTCGGATTCTGCTTTCTTTAATGCATTATAAATAGAATCTCCACCGGTCTCACCACCGCCAACAACTGCTGCAACCTTCGTCAGATGATAATCAGAGATCAACTGCTCCATGTATGGGATATAATCTGCTAATACAGAAATATAAATCTTATCGATCTCTTCATGGAACTGGAATAACTGTAATGTGTGAATGATAATCGGCTTGCCATTTACCTCTAAAAACTGCTTCGGTACGCCCGCTCCCATGCGGACTCCGCTTCCTCCGGCAAAAATAATTGCTATATTCATCTTCATTTCTCCTTTTTATTTATTTTGTGTTTCTATTATTGTTTTCATTAGTGCCACGACTTTTTTTGCAGCGTCTCCCTGCTCCTTACAGCCACGATCTGCCAGAAACTGCTCTCTCTTTGCTGCATAAGTCTTCTCGTCAAAGCTTCTGATATTGCAAAGCAGTTGTGCATTCGTCTCGGCAATCGCAAACGGTGTACTCTCAAGCGGATAATAAAATCCACGCTCTCCATCGTAAGAGCTTAAATCATTCGCATAGATAAATGCCGGCTTCCCGGTCAGTACATAGTCGCAGATCCAGCTCGAATAATCGGTAATGCCAATATCTGCTGCCACCATAAGTTCCTGAATATCCGGGTAGCGGTTTCCCGCAAGGATATCCGGATGATTTTTGATCTGCTTCATACCTGCCAATGCAGATGCAACCTTGAAATGATACCGGTTAATGATCTTCCATTCCCCGCCAAAGCGTTCGGCGGCGGCTGCCAACACACCACCATAATCTATATCATAACACATAAGGTTCTTCTCGTCACGAAATGTTGGTGCATAAAGAAGAAAACGGCAGGATTCTTCGACCTGGAAGAAGTCACATACCTTTCTGTGGATCTCTTGCTTCTTCTCTTCCTCACAAAAGAGAATATCATTTCGCGGATGTCCGTATTCTAAGATCTGTACCTTCGGATTTTTCCAGTAGGTTGACCGGTATACTTCTGTCTCAAATTCGGAATTCGAGATCATATAATCGGTTACTTTCCCAGCCTTTTTTCCAGCCTGTACCCATTTACGGGAGGTCATCTTATCCGCATCGATCCGTTTTAATCCCATCGATCCATGCCAGGTATTGATATGAACCTGCTGCTTTTTCGGAAAATAGCCCTTCGGAATACACATCGCATTATCCACGATGATCCGTGCTCCGGCAAGCTCATAAAAAAATTCCAGACTGTTCCGGCGTACGACCCGCACCCCTTCCGGGCAAGGCAGCGGGAACTTCGCCATGGACTTCTTATCTAATGCATAGACAACGTCCCATGGAAGCTTTTCCCGCACGATCTCATCACAGATATAGGCAGGATTACACTCATATTTATCATTATAATGCATAAATATGACTTTATCCTTCTCTACTTTTGTCCTTAATCTGATCGATTCTCTTGCAACAAATGCAAGTGCATCATCGACCGTCTGGCGGATTCTCGACCAGATCCATTTCAAGAAGGTCTTCTCCGCCATTTTTCGTTCCAATATATTCATTTACTTCGCTATAAGCTCCTCATACTGTGCCGACACTTCATCAATGCCACCAAATGCAATGATTTTTCCATGATCTAAGATCATGGCCTTATTGCAGATTCTCCGTACCTGATCTAAGGAATGGGATACAAACAGTACCGTTGTACCACCCTCCATCATGCTCATGATCTTCGCTTCGCTCTTCTTACGGAACTTCGCATCTCCGACCGATAATACTTCATCTAAGATAAGGATCTCCGGATCTGCGATCGTTGCGATCGAGAATCCAAGCTTCGACTTCATACCGGAGGAATAGTTCTTAATCGGGACATTGATAAAATCACCGAGTCCGGAAAACTCTACAATCTCATCGTATTTCGAATCCAGATATTTTTTACTATATCCCAATACCGCACCATAGAGATAGATATTCTCTTTTCCGGTATATTCCTTATCAAATCCGGCTCCCAGCTCCAGCAGTGGAACGATCTTCCCCTTCATGGATACCGACCCCTCCGTTGGTTTGAATACACCGGAGATCACTTTTAATAATGTACTCTTTCCTGCACCATTTAATCCGAGGATTCCAAGACGATCTCCCTTTTCCAACGTAAAGCTGACATTTTTTAATGCCCAGAACTCATTGTATGTGATCTCATGCTTCAGCTTTTTGATGATATACTCCTTCAGATTATCTACTTTTTCCGCACTCAGATTAAACTTCATGCCGATATCTTTTACCACTAATGCTTCTTTTCCCATAATCATCCTGCCTTATATCTGTAAAATAAACTGATCCTGCTTCTTATAAAAGATCAGGTGTCCAACTAACAATACTACACAACTAAATCCAAATACATAAAGCACATAATGCATATTCATTGCATTGCCAAGAATCGCATCACGGAACAGCTTGATCACACCATACAGTGGATTAAACTTCAAGATCCAGGCATAACCGCTCTTCATCAGCTTCTCCGGATAATAGAAAATCGCACTGGAATACATAATGATCATAAGAATAACATCCCAGAGATACTCCATATCACGGAAAAATACCGTAACGGTCGCTAAGATCATTCCTACCCCATAAGTCAGCAACAGTAATAAGATCAACGGTACGATCACTCCGAAGACATGTACGGTTGGCACAACACGGCAATAGATACATAACGGGATCAATACCACAAGTGCAATCAGCGTAATAATATAGTTATACAAAATTGCGGACAACGGATACAGGTACTTTGGTACATATACCTTCTTGATCATTGCTGAATTCGAACGGATCGACCGCGCTGCTGTCTTGGTTGATGCTGAAAAGAAGGAATATAACAGACGTCCACAGAGAATATAGACCGGGAAGTTCTGGTTCTTGTTGCCAAACAACGTTCCAAACACGATCGTCAGTACGATCGTCGTAAGAACCGGCTCTAATAATGACCAGATAATTCCCAGATATGATTTTCTGTACTTCAGCTTAATGCCCTTTTTTACCAGCTCAAAGAGCAACCCTCTACGGTTCCAAAATGTTTTTAAATATCTCATAATCATCTTCCTTATTTGTTGCGATAACTCAGGTATATCTTGTGTCTTGGGAAACGTTCCTCTTCCGGCGGCAGGGTCATATAATCCCCATATAACCGTTTCAGATAAGGATCAATATCTCCTGGAATCCAAAACTGTTCTCCTTCAAACGGCACACGCTGAAGCGGTATCAGATAACTTCTCGGCATTACTTCCCTCTCATATCCGGCTACGCCAAAAAGACTGCAGATATCTTCACTCGTTCTGTCGTCCCATGCAGTCATAATACGCTTACATACCTTCATATACCAGTCAAACAACCTGTTTGGTGTCACAGCAAGGATCACCTTCGATATGGTACGGATTGTCTTCCCCTTATTCTTAACCGGCAGACGATACTCCGAGAGGTAATACACCAAAGATGCCACCTTCTGGATCTTGCGCAGGAAACGGCCACGCGGTACGCCATCGATTGGATGAATATCGATCTTGGCTGTATTCTCATATCCATGTTCACAGTGTGTCGTATCATATAAATATCCCAATGGTGCATCCGGGATAATATGCTGTTCCACCGGAGCATAGACAAAGTCACCGAGCCGGTTGCCCCGTTCTGCCATGACACGCTCCATCTTCTCGAAATCCGAACGCATCATTGCAATGTCCACATCATCATCCCATGGGATGAATCCCTGATGTCTGTATGCACCAAGTGCACTTCCTCCGACAAGGAAAAATTGCAGATCATGTTCGGATGTTATTTTATCAAAAGCACACAACATCTCTACTAACCGGTGCTGTAGATTATCTAATTCTTCCATCTCGATTATCTCTTTTCTCCAAAATCAAATAGAATCGGCGTTATTATAGCATATCTGCCTTTTTCCGTCAATTTTTAAAAGGATGGTACAATGCCCATCCTTTCCTAATTATTTTTCTTTCTCAAAAGCTTCTGATACATTTTTCTGCGGATCGCAACCGGCATCAGGGATACCGCAAGCTGTCCCATCCCGGATATGAGAAAATCAGACATAGACGAAAAGCCGGTCTTTTTGATCCGCCATCTCGCCTGCAACGCCTGCCATGCATAAGCTACGCTTCCCCGTCTGTCATACATTCCCTCATCGGTACGCATATAGACAAGGTTCTGTTGTATATTATATCCCACTGCACCGTTTTTTAACATCCTCGCCCAAAGATAATAATCTTCGAAGCCCTTGCAGTCTAAGTAATTGCCTGCCGACAACACTGCCGGCTTTTTAAACAGTACCGACGGATGATTAAAGGGATTGCGTCTTCTGCCTCGTGTATGGATCTCTTCCTGTTTCTCCGGAACTGCCCGTACGGACTTCTGATTCTGTGGGCTTCCTTCGAATTCCACAATATTGCTTCCCACAATATCCGCATGCTTCTCTTCCATTGCAGCAAGTTCCAGCTCGCAGCGTCTGTCATTACTGATGTCATCACTGTCCATCCGTGCGATCCGGTCATAGCGGCAGACCGGTACACCGGCTGCAAGCGCGTGTCCGAGTCCCTGACAGACCGGAATCCGTATCACCTGGAAAAGCTGCGGATACTGATTCTGCATATCGTCTATCACTGCATCAAGCCCGTCTGTCAGTGGTCCGTCACACATCAGCACAAAATCCGATGGCGGTATTGTCTGGTGCAGCATGCTCTCGATACTTTCCCTCAGGTACTCCGGCTTTTCCTTTCCATATACAGACATTAGAACGGAATATTTCTGATTCTCTTCCATTATTCATTCCTCATTGCAGTTGTCAGATTATCATCTACACCTTCTGATTTTTCCTTCTGGAATAAGATCTTTACCGTCATAAAGATCAGTTTGATATCTAACCAGATGCTGTATTTTTCAATATAGGTAAGATCTAACTTCAACTTATCATACGGCACGGTCTGATAATTGCCGTATACCTGCGCATAACCGGTCAGTCCTGCCTTCATCTTCAGGCGGTAGCGGAACTGCGGAATATACTTCTCATATTCCTCGTAGATCTCTTCCCGCTCCGGTCTTGGACCGACAAATGCCATCTCTCCCTTTAATACATTAAAAAGCTGTGGCAGTTCATCAAAATGCAGTCTGCGGATCACCTTTCCGACCGGTGTGATGCGGTCATCATGCTTTGCCGCAAGACGCGCGCCATGCTTCTCGGAATCTACGATCATGCTGCGGAACTTAAGGATCTCGAACGGTTCTCCATCCTTTGTCAGACGTTCCTGCTTATAAAAGACCGGTCCGCGGTCATAGAGCTTGATTGCGACCGCAATAATCAGCATAAACGGAGACGACAGTACAATTCCAATCAAGGAAATGCCAATGTCCATTGCTCTCTTTGCAGTCATCTGACCCGCGGAAAGTCCCTTATTGCGGAATAATAATAACGGTGAATCAAACAATTCGATATTTGCCGCACTCGTAATCATAATATCTGAGATCTTCGGAATACTGTAGCAGCGGATATTTCTCGCAAAACAATACTTCAGAAAAATATTTCGCTCATGTGCCGGTATATCACCGATCAGTACCACTTCATACTGATCGATCTTATCTAATACGGCTTCCACGCCCTTGTTAATATGAATCGTTTCCCTGATATGGAACTTATCTTCTCTGGTAGCCAGCTTATGCATGATCGCATCCGGACTGATGTCTCCATGGATCAGAAGCATCTGATGTGGTGGAAACAGATTGGCATAAATCCACCGCATAAAAATAACCCAGACCACCATCAATACAATATCTACCCCGGTTAATACAAGAAATGGGCTTAAGTGTTCGGTCAGCTTCCAGGGTCCCATCAGACATAGCTGGATGTATGTGATACCGTTTGTCACAAGCACAGCCAGTATCTGTGTGTAGATCACGTCCCAGTTTCTGAGATAGCCGACCTTATAACCACCAAACGCCTTGGCAAATACAACGATCAGGATAAAATACAGCAGAACGATCGCCATATGTCCTCTGACATACTCACTCCGCATATACCCCTGCAGCTCCGTCATCCACAGCCATGCATACATCCCCGTCTGGATCAGTACAACCAATACCTTCATCCAGAACATAATCAAACGTTTTGTCTGTTCTTTTGCTCTCATCTAAGTCCTCCCTGTTATCAGGCTTCTTACTTTTGTCCGGATTCTCCAGAGCTTCGTCTGCTCCATTGCAGCGATCTGATTCTGATACTGCTGTGCTTCCACACTCTTTGCATAAAGCTTTTCTGAGATCTCATGGATCTCCTTTTTCAGATCATCAATCTGATGTTCCATGTCAGGTACGGAGATCACCGGATAACCGATCAGCTTCTGCATATCTCTCGTCGGTACGATTCCTCTTCTCGAATACTGCTGGAAGGATAGTTCCATCTGCCTGTAGGCTGACACCTCAGCCGCAGTGATCCCTGCCCGGTCCAGCCATTCATCCAGCACAAATTCGTTCTCATCCTGTTCGAGCGATTCATAAAACAATGCCCGATAGATCACATAATGATAGGGTATCGGAAAATCAAACGTCCATTCATAATCAAGCAGATTCCATCCGTTTTCATCGAGGATAAGGTTTGGAAAAATCATATCAATATCCAATCCGCATCCCGCCTGCAAATGCTCCGGCAGCGTTACGTCTCCGAATACTTCCCGAAACTGCTCTGTCATCACAAATTCCTTCCGGTGTGACAATTCTGTTTCATCCATCCTGACAAAACGGATATATTGTTCCAGTAATTCTTTTGCTTCTTCTTTTCTTCCCTGCTGTAAGCTGTGCTTGAACACATCTGCAAGTGATCTGCCCTCCACATAAGCAAGTGACAGACCTGCTGTACTATGGCTGCACACATTTACGAGCAGCCCGCTGTTGCGATACCGTTCACTCAGCTTTGTATAACAGTCTTCTATATGTTGTAAATGCGAATATCCGGCAGATGAAATTGCCGTCTTTTCCACATATCGCTTTCCATTGTTATCGGCAAGAATATCGGTACGGATTGCGAATTCCGGGCTTCGTTCATCGGAATATTTGACAAAGATCGTCTCCCGTTCCTGCTTTCTTTGTTCCCTGCCTCCTGCAAGGATCAGGTAGGAATTCGCATATGCACCATACATATCTTCTTTTAAGATCTGATCAAATGCACCTGTCTCATCAAAATACTCATAACGCATTTCACCAAAATTTCTCCGATTATGATGCAGCTCCCCCGGTGAAGGAAGAAATGCATCGGAATGAATCATCATCGGGAACAGATGATCCGGATACGGATAATAGATCCGGGTATCTGTATAACCGCTTTCTTCTAATCGCTTTTCCAGATATTTTCTGCTGCATGCAGCCGGATCACGGCGTGCACCTGCCCAGTACTTCTCCCCGAAGAGATTCGCTGCTGCAAGCACGAGTGTGCCATCGATCTTCAGATAAGAACGCAGCTCTGTAACTTTTTCGATATCTTCTCCGGTTACGACGATCCAGTCATAGGCTTCCCGGTCCGTATCCGTAAGCACATCCATGCCTCCGATCCGGTAGCTGAGATTTGTCCTGCCCCTGTTACGTGCCTGGTTGATCTCACACATCTGTGCGTCACGCTCCATGCATACAACCTCTGCCGCAAGTTCTGCCAGTGTACCGCTGTATGCGCCACATTCTGCATTCATCTCCAGCACACGGTCTGTTTCCCCGATCGGCAGCCATGATAGCAGATTGGAACGTACCGGAGAGAGGTGGTACATCACCTCATAATCCTTACGTTCCACAATTACATTCTGATATTCAGTTTCCGGTGTGTTTTGTACTATTTCAAGAATACTCTGTAAGCCTTCTGACGAAGTATTCATCTGCATACACTCCTTATACGAATCGTCCTGTCTTTTCCTAAGCTTCGACCTTATCGATCGTCGTCTCGGAATTCATATCATAAAATCCAACGGTATCCTTATCAGAGATCACCGTCACGCTGATCACATCATACAGTCTGTGATAAACCGTAAAATCGCCTCCGGCATATCCGGTACAGCTGATGGAAAGCAGATATTCGCCTCCCTGTAAATACATGTCCTGTTCAAAGGTTGCAACATAAGTCTCACCCGGTGACGCTGTTCCGATATCCACCTTCTCGATCATCGTATTGCTTCCGGTGATCGCTGTTCCCTTGATATTTTTAAAGGTAAAGGTAAAGATCGGATTCTGTACTACTTCGTTAAAATGCACCTTTGACTTGATCTGGAACCGCGTTCCTTTGATGATTGAGCTTGTACAGTTTCCTTCCTCATCAATGACCGCAAAGTCAATGATATTGGCAGCTCCGTTTCCATACTCATCCAGTGCCGGATTAATGGTGTAATTTGACTTCCAGAGTGCATCCTGTTTTCCGGATGACTGTGCGCCCTCAGCTGCGATCTTACCGCCATCTGCCTGTCCGACCAAAAGCTTCTTATACAGACTGATCATTTCCTTCGGAGATCCTTCTGCCAACTTATCACCCTTATTCAGTAAAACAACGCGGTCGCAATACTTGCTGATGCTGCTTAAGTCATGGCTGACGAACAGGATCGTCTTGCCTAACTTCTTAAACTCTTCAAACTTCTTATAACATTTTGCCTGAAAAAAGACATCTCCAACCGACAATGCCTCATCGACAATTAAGATCTCCGGATCAATGTTGATCGCTACTGCAAATGCAAGGCGGACAAACATACCGGAAGAATACGTCTTACATGGCTGGTGTACGAAGTCCCCGATGTCTGCGAAGTCTAAGATGTCCTGCATTCTCGCATCGACTTCTTCCTTCGTAAAGCCGCTCATCGTTCCGTTCAGATAAATGTTCTCGATGCCGGTATATTCCATATTAAAGCCTGCGCCTAACTCCAGCAGTGCCGAAATACGTCCATCTACCGTGACCTCACCCTCAGTCGGATTCAGAACGCCGGTGATGATCTTAAGGATCGTCGACTTACCGGAACCATTCGTTCCGATGATTCCGATCGACTCACCCTTTTTCACATCAAAGCTTACGTTGTTTAACGCGTAATGCTCTTTATATCTTTTTTTCTTTGAAAAACCAAGTGCATCCCGGATACGGTCTGTCGGCTTATCATACAGACGGTATACCTTGCTGACCCGGTCTACTTTAATTGCAATATTTTCCATATCTGTTTCCTATCCTATAAAACATCTGCAAAATGGATACGCAGCTTCTTGAAGATGGTCGTTCCAAGAAACAGCACCACGACCGTAAAGATCCAGAAATAAGCGGTCAGTCCCGGATACTCCCAGAAATATACCTTATTGATCAGTGCATCACGGTATCCATTGACGATATAATACATCGGATTCAGCTTTAAGATCGTCATCACGATCGACGGGATCCGCTGTGCCATCTCCGGTGAATCAATGTTCCACATGATCGGTGTTGCCCAGACACCAACCTGTAATGCAATGTTTACGATCTGTGACATATCGCGGAAAAATACTACGATCGCACTGGTCGCATAGGTGATTCCTGCCACAAGCAGGATCATGCAGACTGCATAGTAGAAGATCTGCAACATATACAGATCCGGATAGTAGCCATACAGGCAGCAGATTAAAATAGCGACACCCATAAAAAACAGATGTACAAACAAGGCAGAAATAATTTTGACCACCGGCAGTATGTTGATCTTGAATACTACTTTTTTTACCAGATAATTATATTCTAGGAGTGTATTCGTCGCCCCGATCATGGCATCCTGAAAAAAGAACCATGGGACAAGTCCTGCCATCAGCCAGATAATAAACGGTGCAGCAATTCCCGCACGGGTAAGCTGGCTTGCGGCTCCTAGTGCCTTTTCAAATACAAACCAGTAAACAAGAACCGTAACGACCGGCTGGATAAATGCCCAGATCGTCCCCAGATAAGAACCTGCAAACTTGGTCTTAAAATCATTTTTTGCAAGCTTCCAGATCATCTTCCGTTCCCGGAACATCTCTACCGGATTAATCCTGCTGTTGATTTCTGTAGTCATACGTTTTCCTCAATCATCCCTACTTACGGCAGTTATTCTTATCTTCTGCATAAGCCTTGATTCCGTGCCATACCTTGTCCTTATCGGATAAGATCAGATCCTTCTCTGTCATTCCTTCCGGCATTGGCCATTCTACACCGATATCCGGGTCATTCCAGAGTAATCCGCCCTCATCATTCGGATGATAGAAATCTGTTACCTTGTAGCAGAACTCTGCATAATCGGAAAGTACGATAAATCCATGCGCAAAATCCTTCGGTATAAAGAACTGCTTCTTATTCTCTGCGGATAAAGTAACACCAAACCACTTACCAAAGGTCTTAGAACCTTCTCTTAAGTCAACTGCTACGTCAAACACTTCTCCGTTTACCACACGTACTAACTTGTCCTGTGGATAATTCAGCTGAAAATGAAGTCCACGCAATACACCCTTTTTGGATGCGGACTGGTTATCCTGTACGAATACGGCATCAATGCCAGCTTCTGCGAAGTCCTGCTGATTATAAGTTTCCATAAAATAACCGCGCTCGTCACCAAAAACAGCCGGCTCGATCACCTTTAAGCCTTCAATTCCGTTACAATCATTCGTTACCTTGATCTTTCCCATTTTTCTGTCCTCTCTTTACAACTAAAAACCCATTGCGTTATCTGACGCATTGGCACATCCATCATCTTACTATTTCATTGCACAAGAATGCTGATTCTGCATTCTTGCTACGCGTGCAATTCTTGTTATGCATGCAGTGCAAGTTCAAAAATGCTTCGCATTTTCTCACTGAACGTGCATTCGCACTATCAGTATAGTTCTAGAAAAAATCTTATCTGCAAGCAGACGATTTTTTCTATCTCTATACTGGCACTGCTCATTACTTTCGCACATTATAACCCTTCTGCAATCTCCATCAGGTATTTTCCATACTCGGTCTTAAGAAGAGGCTGTGCCAGCTTCACTAACTGCTCTTTATCAATGAAGCCTCTCTTGTATGCGATCTCCTCGATACAGGAAATATATAAGCCCTGACGCTTCTGGAATGCGGATACGAAGTCTGCTGCTGCAAGAAGCATGTCGTGGTTTCCGGTATCTAACCATGCAAATCCTCTGCCGAGTGTCTCAACGGAAAGTGTTCCTGCCTCTAAGTATGCATTGTTGACACTTGTGATCTCGATCTCACCGCGGGCGGAAGGTTTTACATTTTTTGCGATCTCTACGACCTTATTATCATAGAAGTAAAGTCCCGGTACCGCATAGTTGGACTTCGGCTCTGCCGGCTTCTCTTCGATGGAAAGTGCCTTACCGTTCTCATCAAACTCTACGACACCGTACTCTCTTGGATCTCTTACATAATATCCGAAGATGGTTGCTCCCCCCTCTTTCTCGGTACGCTCTGCTGCAGATCTTAAGACCTTTGAAAAGCTCTGTCCGTAGAAGATGTTATCGCCTAATACAAGTGCCACTGCATCATCCCCGATGAACTTCTCCCCGATGATAAATGCATCTGCAAGTCCTCTCGGCTGCTCCTGGATTGCATACTCAAAATGCATGCCAAGCTGTGTACCATCACCGAGTAATTCCTCAAAAACAGGAAGATCTCTTGGTGTGGAGATGATCAGTACCTCACGGATCCCTGCTAACATCAGGGTAGATAACGGATAATAGATCATCGGCTTGTCATACACCGGCATAATCTGCTTTGAGATTGCCTTTGTTAATGGGTACAGACGTGTTCCGGAACCTCCGGCTAAAATAATTCCTTTCATTCGAATTCTCCTCCTTATTATATATGCAAAATGTGTTACTGCCTCTCTATACTTACTTTGTTTCACACTATTCTAGCATTATAGCATACCTGTTTTTAGATTTCATCCCTTATTTTGCCGCTTTTACCAGTCCAAGCAGCTTTTTAAACTGTCTGTGGAAACAAATCACGCAGATCACGGCTGCGATCACAAAATACAATACCGCTGCAAGCAGACCGGACAGCCTAAGCAGCAGATAGAATGCTGCCAGGGCAAGTGTGATGCAGATATAACGCGGCAGACAGCCGCTAAGTGGTATTGCCAGCTTTTTGATAAATACATAATCCGTCACAAGATACCAGATGATAAAGGATAACAGGCTTGCCAGTGCAATATACAGATAATCCTTGAACAAAAAGTATGCGATCAGGTTGAGTACAAACGATATGGTGATCGCAAAAATATTATTGACCGTATACTCCCGGATCATTTTTAGAACCTTAAAATAATTTCCACAGACTAACATGATCAGGGAACGGAAAATAATTGTTCCAAATAGAACTGCTGTGATCGGAATACTGTCCGTATATTCCTGCATCCAGCTGTCTACAATAAACTTCGCCACATAGAAACCGATCAGTGACATCACCGTGACCACACAGAGCACATCACTCATCAGACTGTAATATTCCGCATACTTCTCTTCGCTTACGCGCGCAAGATACGGATAGACCAGATTCGATACCGTACTGATCAGGGCATAGATAACCGTAAGCAGTGATACTGCAAAGGAATACATCGCAAAATCCTCTACAGAAAACAGATTCTGTACAAAGATACTATCGATTCCTAAGATAATAATTGCCACAAACTCACTGAGCATCAGAAAGAATCCGTTTTTGATCAGTCCCGTCGCTTCCTGCCATACCTGCTCCCTGCATGGACCTGCAATAATTCTCCAGTTCTGTCCCATGACTGCCAGCATACAGATCAGATTCATAATGGTCGTTAAGATCAATACCCCGATAAAATTATGCCAGTGACCGATCACAACCGTCATGACAATACAAAACATCAGTACATTCTGTAAATAGGTAACATAACTGTCGGAAACAAACCGCTTCGTAAACTGGTTGATGGACGAATAGAACCACTTGATATTGATCAGCGGGATATTCACAATGACAAACGCATATGCAATCATCGTACTCGTATCCATCTGTCCGCGTAACAGTACCAGCAGTACCGTAAGAACTGCTGCCACAACAAGCTGTAGGGCGAACATAATCCTGCCAAAGCCGCGGAACTTCTCCACCGGAAGTTCATCATTGTTATAGCTTCCGTATTTTAAGTAGATCCCATTGACAAAGCCCAGATGCATCAGCCCGGCATACGATACATACAGGTAATACACTCTGTAATATGCATAATTTACAACACCAAGCTGCTTTGGAAGGACGAAGCCCATCAGCAGTTGGACCATGATGATAAAAAAGTTACTGCTCACCACCATGAATACATTCTTTACATTCTCAGATGCAATTTTTTTCATATTTTCACACTATCTTCATTCTGATTTAAAAATACCCTCTGTCATAATCAGTTGATTATGCCCGGGGGTATTTTTCATGTCTATTTATTGCTGTACATATCCTGGTAGTACTTCTGGTAATCACCGCTTGTTACGTTGTTCATCCAGTCTTCGTGCGCTAAATACCAGGCGATCGTCTTCTTAATACCATCCTTGAACATTGTCTCCGGCTCCCAGCCAATCTCAGCCTTGATCTTATCCGGTGCAATCGCATAACGTCTGTCGTGGCCCTTACGATCCTCTACATAAGTAATCAGGTCTGTGCTGATATTTGCCTTTCTCGGATCGGAATCCGGAAGGATCTCCTGTAATGTTTCAATGATGATGTTGATGATCTCAATGTTACGTTTCTCATTGTGACCGCCGATGTTATAGGTCTGACCTAATCTTCCCTGCTCCTGTACCATATCGATACCCTTTGCATGGTCATCTACATATAACCAGTCACGGATGTTCATTCCGTCTCCGTATACCGGAAGCTTCCTGCCATGAAGTGCATTATTGATGATCAGTGGAATCAGCTTCTCCGGGAACTGGGATGGTCCGTAGTTGTTCGATGTATTTGTGATGTTTGCCGGGAAGTGATAGGTGTCAATATAAGACTTCACTAACATATCGGAAGATGCCTTACTTGCCGAATATGGGCTGTGTGGCTGATATGGGGTTGTCTCATAGAAAAAGCTCTTTCCGTCATCCGGTAAGGAACCATATACTTCATCGGTAGATACATGAAGGAACTTCTTTCCTTCCTTGAAGCTGCCATCCGGAAGCTCCCATGCTGCCTTTGCACAGTTCAGCATAACAGCAGTTCCCATTACGTTTGTGTGTACAAACACTTCCGGGTTCTTGATACTTCTGTCTACATGGCTTTCTGCAGCGAAATGTACCACGCGGTCAATATCATTCTCAGCAAAAATCTTACTGATTGCTTCCTTATCTGTGATGTCTGCTTTTATAAATGTATAATTGTCTCTGTCCTCGATGTCTTTTAAGTTTTCCAGGTTTCCTGCATATGTCAGAGCGTCTACATTAATAATGCGGATCTCATTGTCATACTTGCGAAACATGTAATGAATGTAGTTGGATCCGATAAATCCGGCTCCTCCTGTTACTAAATAGGTTCTCATCAGAGTTCCTCCTTCTCTTTGTTATCATAAAACTATAGTATTATAGCATTTTACCATATACTTTGTAAACCTTATATTTTTCCGATCAAAAATAGTATACGAAGCGCAATTTCGCCCGGAATCCTTGCACGCATCCGGTGTGGGAAAAACAGTTTTCTGCCCCATCCATGTGCCTTCGTAAAGGTATGGATCAGCTTTGCATCCTGCGGTGTGAGCTGTGCGCCAAAGACCTGTTCAAAATAGCAGAGATCCTTTTTTGCCTCCACGGCAACGTCCGACATCAGCTCGTCCTGAATAAAGTGTGTAAACAGCTTCTTGTTTCCTGCGTCCTCTGCGGTCACTGACTCTTCAAAGCGGATATGCTCTGCGAGGCTTCTCTCATCATATACGACCTTCTCAAAGCAGACTGCACACCGGATCAGCCATCTGTCGTGCATCTCGGTACCCGGATCTACCTCACAGATATATTTCCGGCGGATCTTCTCATCAAACATCAGCGTAAAGCCCGATGCCGGTGTATGATAGATGACCTTTGCTAATGTAATCGGCACCTGCTGCTTGGGAAATGCACGGATATACTTATGATCCTGCGTATAATAATCATACGATCCCAGATACAGCTTTCCTTCTCCATCTAACTTCTCTAATGCCTCGACGGCACAGGCGATCTTCTCCGGCTTCCAGTAATCATCCTGATCACAGAAGCCATAGTAATCTGCCGGTTCACAGGTCTGTAAGATCCGGTAAAAGCTGCCCGGACATCTTAAGTTTGCCCCATCATCTTCGAGCAGGACAAAACGATCCGGATACCTGTCCTGATATTCTTTTACGATCGCAACCGTATCATCGGTCGATCCATCGTCCCGGATCACAACGACAAAGTTCTCATACGTCTGCTTTAGCAGACTGTCAAACTGTATCCGCATATGAGCAGCCCCATTGTAGGTTGCCATTGCGATACATACTCTTGGCTGTTTCATAGGAATCTCCATTCTATTTCTGATACTGTACCTGATATAAGTAAACATCCCGCTCGTGATACAGTTCCTTAAAGGATACATTCTTCTGATCCTTTAACGGATACGGAGCATACAGATAGCTTACATCTAATTTTTCCAGATCATCATATGACAAAAACAGATTGATAAAATCGGTCTGTGCCAGTTCCATCGTTGTCTTTTTATTCGTCAGTTCAATGTTGATGTGGGCATATCGGTTATAGACCTCATCGTCTGCTCCGGCCGGGTCAAGCTTCTTCCACATCTCCATATTCGGCACATAGTTGACACTGTTGATCGTCGGTGCGCCACAGGCAACCATATAGTTTCCTACCACGCCGCTGCTTAATGCCATCCATCTGCCCTCGGAATCTTCGGCAGTGATACGGCTGATCTCTTTTGCAACCGGCCTGCTTGTGACCGCTTCTGTCCCATACATCAGCGGATTGACACTGTAGCCTGTCACGATCACTGCCACGCTCATCACGATCATTGCCGCATTCCGCCACTTCTCCTTTGCACGGCTAAACAGCAATGCGAATATGATCGTAATGATTCCACCGATCACTGCAAAATATAAGAAGCGCAGATAACCGGCATAGGTGATCCTTGTAACATACAGGGTGACTGCCATCACGGCGGCACATGCGATAAGCGATACCGGGAAACGCACCCTGACATCCTCTTTCATACGTCCCAATGCGGTAAGTAACAATAATACCATTGCATATCCTAAAATATCCGATGCACGCTTTGGTGTGGTATAAGTCAAAAGCAATACCTTTGCCACAACCGGCGGCAGGGATACCATGCAGTAGATTCCAAGGAAGGTTGTCGGGATCAGCAGTAAGATCGTAAGCAGATCCTTTTTCTTACTGCGGATCAGTGCATAGATCGCAAACAGATACGGAATCGGGAACAAGGTCACAAAACAGCCCACCTCACTCGGATTCGAGTAGGTGCGGTACGGCATCAGGAAGTTTCCAAGATAGCCGAACAGTCTTGTAATACTAAATCCGCCATAGCTTACACGCTGTCCCGGATATACGGTGTTCGTAACCGCCTGTAAATACTCCGCATCATTCATAAAGTATACGAGCACGATACTTACCAGAAACGCGATCGTACCAAGCACGATCATCCAGTCCTTCCATTTATACTGCCGGATTCTCTGCCAGTTTTCTGCAAACATCCAGATTAAGATCATAAGGAACAGATAACCTGCCGGTACCTGCCATGCCGGATAGAGGTTCACGACAAAGGCAGAGGCAAAGACCGCAATTCCGATTCCAAAAAATACCCGCTTGATCCGTTTTTCTTCGGTCAGGAAATAGTATGCAAACACCAGCGTTGCCGGTCCCATTAACATCCAGTTAACCGTTGACCACCACATATTATAGGAAGAACACCAGATCAGTGCTGCACCAAGCAGGGATAACAGCTTCTTTCTCTTGGTTAAAATCAGGCAGAACTCAAAGCTGAACAAAAAACCAAAGATCATATTAAAGTTCCATAAAAACGCCAGACCATAATCCGTTCCAAACAGATAAAAGCCCCAGTCCGACGGCTGTGCCAGCGCACTGTAGCTCCGATACAGACCGGAAGATGCAATATTCGTAGACTTTACGGCACGTACCAGTGAATTGTATTCGCCATAATCACTGTACTCCGCACTCATCAGTCTTGGCAGGGAAACCATCCATTCATCACTCCGGATCGACCGCGAACTGCCGAATACCGGATAACTGTACTCCGAACCTTCGCCCGGCTGTACATAAGGGTCGAACTCTGCCATAGAAGAAAAGTTGTATTTATTTCCAACCATGAAGATAAACAGCGCGATTGCAACCCAGACACGATTCCTAAAGATCCACTGATACATCTTCGGAACATTGAGGATACCATGCAGCCCGAGAAAAACAAACAGCAGGAGCAGAAGACTTACCCGGTGGGCAAACATGCCCCACTGTACCTTTGCTGTTCCTTCGTAGACGATCTCAAACAGCAGATCATTGCCCTTTGCCTCTCCATTGATGGAAAGATTTCCATTCTTATAGGAATCATCTGCGGTACTCCAGATCGTGACCGGATGACCGAACCGTCCGGTTGAAGATGTGATATTCACCTGATATTGTGTCTTCTCCTTCACCGGGATCGTATGATCAAAGATCACACTGAAGTAAGCATTATCCCGCATCTGGCTTGCATAGCAGGTTCTCCTTGCCACGATCTCCCCGGTCGCCACATTCTCGAGTTCCACATAGATGTTACTGTAGCTCTGTCTGCCATACGTCGCAACATAGAGCATCACACCGGCAAAGTCACGGTCTGCCATAAAGCTTTGCGAAACGGTCACACCCTTTCGGATCTCACCCACGACCTCACTGTTTTTCATTGCAAATTCACTGCTTTTTGTGACCTCTGTGGTCTGTGCCCTGTACCAGCAGACACGGACCTCAAAGATCAGTGCAAGCAGCAGAACAAGCAATATCAGACCACGTAATATTTTTGTATGTTTCTTCATATTCGCTCCGTTCCTAATCATTTACCCTTTTAATCACACCGGCGTCATTCTGATACACGGTATCGAATCCTTCCCAGTAATCCTGATTATCGATGTAATAGGAATTATGGTAAAGCAGCACCACATAATCCATCTTCTTTTCCGAGATCAGTTTCTTCGTCTCATCAATGTCATTCACCCATCCATAATACGGCTGACACTTCTGTCCGGTAAATGCCATATACCAGTAACAGAAGGTATAGTGGGCGCCATCAACGATCATCGGGATCGGCTTCTTCTCACCACCCAGATGCTCAGTTACATAAGCTGCCAGTGCCGGATAATGTTCATTCATCTCAAACTGCGACCAGTCCGTATGGATATAATTCAGATTCGCTGCATATAAGCCGAAGATCTTACTGCTCTTGTTCTCAAGCTGTATCACCGCCGGGGATGCCACAATCTTATCCTCCATACCTGTCGCTGCCAGCAGAAAGATTCCAACATACAGACTGATACAGGCGATCAGGAAGTCCTTTGCTTCCTCCAGCAACAGGAAGATTCCCCTTGCTGCGACCACAAAAACAAGCAGCCAGAGTGGATAATACATCTTATAGTAATAATAGCTTGAGATCTTTCCCTTCCAGGTCAGTACAAACATCGCTGCTTCCACCGCTGCGAACAGACAAAGGAAGATCAGCTCTGCATTGATCTTTTTTCTGCGGAGGCTGTGTATCAGAAAATAGAGCACAAACGGAACAAACCAGATAAAGTCAACATAAAGCTCCCGGTAAATCGCTCCCTGCTCATTCAGTGCCGTTCCCACGCCAAGCTTCTGGCTCATAAAAAACTGGATATAGCAGAAATAAATACCTGCCAGACACGGGATCAGGAAGATCTTCAATGCCCAGAGCACATTGCTCCAGGAAAAAATCCGTCTGCCCTGATTTTTCACATAGCAGATCAGGCAAAGCAGCACTGCGATATATGCAAATGGTGCAAACATCATGTAGCAGGTGATCACCGCATACGAGCCAAGCATCAATTCTAGCGTTGCCTGCCTTTTGCTGATCGTATCGGAAAACAGCCTTGCAGATACTGCTAACAGATAGCCGATGGTCAGCACACCCACGCCCCAGTAATTGAAGGTGTAGATGAAAGAATGCAGCGGATACCCTGCAAAATACAGTCCCACCAGTACCATTCCGATCACCATATGTGCCTTTTTCTTAAAATACGGACGGATGATCACATATAAGATCGCCATTTCAAGCATGATCATACTGCAATCTGCAATCATAAAGCCCTTGTATATCATCGTACCGGAAAATGCCGGCAAAAAGATCTCCATCACGAGCGCATTGTACAGTGGTGCAAAATACATACTCGACACCTTCTGTGTCAGAACGACCTCGTTTGCATTCAGCATATGTACTGCCGCATCACTGGTCCAGTAATTCAGGTTCATCTCTTTTCCATAGAACCGGTATGCGATCATGCAGGTTCCGATGATGATGATCACGATCACTGCCAGATCAAACCAACTGATCTGATAACTCTGCCACTTTTTCTTCTGAAATAAAAAGAACCAGAAAATAGAAGAGGTCAGAAGATACACAATTCCGACACTCAGAATATTTACCGGAATGTGAATCAGGCTAAGCACACCGGAAACCAGTGCACCATAGCTGATCACTCCCAGAAAACATAATACTATTTCTGGAATCAATGACAATTTTTCATTTGAACGTCTGGTACATAATACAGAACCAGTCAGACTCAAACATGCTGCTACAAAAAAAATAGATATCAGAATATTTGCTTCCATATTACTCTTCCCCGTTTTCCATGTCCCGCTTTAACAAAGCGAGTTCCTGTGTCAGTCTTTTTACCTTATGTGCCAGATCCGATACGGTCTTTGTCAGGCTGAAAATAATAATCAGCGAAAAACAAAATCCCAGGAAAAACAGCATATTGATCGGCAGTTCAATACCAAGCAGCCCGGTCAGCCATCCAAGCACTCCCGGAAAGGCATCCAGTAAGATCACACACACGCCCACGATGATCCAGATCAGGCCATAGCGCAGATCCAGCTTCTTCTTCCGGACGGTATTACAGATTGCAAGGATACAGATAACTGTGATAATCCCTATTACCAGTTGTATTCTAAGTGACATATTCATCTCCTCTTCCTACTTTCGAATTGCAGCGATCAGAATTGCCAGACTTACCTTGATCATATAATAAACCGCATTGTACATCGAAATCGATGACGTACCCTCTTCTCTGGCATTCATTTCTACTGCGATCTCCTCCACATGCTTTTTTTGTTTTAAGATCGTAACAACACTCTCCGGCTCCGGATAATCCTTCGGATAATCTTCTGCGAACTGGCAGATGATGTCGCAGCTGACCATACGCATTCCAGAGGTCGGATCTGTGATCTTTTTCCCGGTCACCAGTTTGATCAGTCCCGTAAAATACTTAATGCCTGCCCGTCTTGCGCCGGATGACTGAAATCCCTTTTTAGCAATATAGCGGGAACCGATCAGCATGTCTAAATGTTCCCGTTCTAACTTCTCTGCCATCTGCTCTAAGTAAGATGCATTGTGCTGTCCGTCACCATCGAACTGCACTGCAATATCATATCCATGCCGTTTTGCATAAAGATATCCGGTCTGTACACCACCACCGATTCCCATATTACATGGAAGATCTATTACACGAAAGCCGTGCTCACGGCAGATCTCAAGGGTGTTATCCTTCGAACAGTCATTGATGATCACATAATCAAAACCCGGTGCATTCTCTACGACATCTGTCACTGTTTTTACAATATTCCCAGCTTCATTGTAAGCAGGTATAATTACTAACTTTTTCATCTGTCACCTCTATTTTGCAAATATCTTTAAGTATACCCAGATCGCCATATTCCGTAACCGGCGGATCAGCATACTTAACTGTATATCAAATGCACGCATGGATGTTACATCTGTTTTTGCATGCTTTTCTACCAGTCTGCGGTGCTCTGCCACATAGATATCACGCTTTTCTCCGATCAGCATTCCGGTATTCGAATCATTTCTCACGCGGAAGCTGTTTAACAGCTTATGGATGATATAGACATCACCGGTGCAGGACAGGCTGACCCACAGATCAAAGTCCAGAATATATGTGAACTTCGGATCAAATCCTCCTGTTTTTTCCAATGCACTTTTACGGATCAGATTATTCACCGGTGCTCCATAAAAATTCTTTAAGATCAGAGACTTTCTGGCAAGCTTCTTACCATTGACTAATCCGGACTTTGGATAACGCTTAAATGCCCCTGTCTTTTTTCCATTGATGTCTACCAGACGCGTATCACTTTCGACCAGATTTGCAGTCGGATGCTCCTGCATCGCCTTTGCCTCTAACTCGATCGCATTCCGGTCGATCATATCATCTGCACAGATCAGCTTCACGAACTCACCGTTTGCGAGTTCCAGACAACGGTTCCAGTTTCCCGTCATGCCAAGGTTCTTCTCATTGCAGTACAGCTTTATCCGCGGATCTTCGATGCTTTTTACCACATCTACCGTATGATCCTTGGAGCAGTCATCTACGACAACTACCTCTATATTCTGATAAGTCTGATGTAAGACCGACTCGATTGTATCCTTAATGTATCCTTCATTGTTATATGCCGGAATACATACACTTACTAAAGTATCCATGTTTTCTCCTATCGCTGTTAACCAAGCAGATCCTTCAGGTATACATCCAGTGCATCATGCCAGTCTGCCATTTTGTAGTCACAGGTCAGTCTGAGCATATAATTGTCTAAGATTGAATATGCCGGTCTGTCTGCGGAAGCAGGATTCATCTCCTTGTACTGCTTGCTGGTTACATGATGAACCTTTGTTGTCTTTCCTGCTTTTTTAAAGATCTCTTCTGTAAAGTCAGCCCAGTTTGTATCTCCCTCGCAGGTTGCATGGAACAGTCCGTAATTCTCTGTCGGCTCCAGATAGTGGATCATTTTTGCCAATTCTACTGCACTTGTCGGAGACCCTACCTGGTCACATACGACACTGACTTCATCATGGTTCTCGGAAAGTCCTAACATCGTCTTAACAAAGTTCTTGCCATCGCCATACAGCCATGCGGTTCTTAAGATAAAGTGTCTGTCTGCGAATTCCTTGACAAAACGCTCTCCTTCTAACTTTGTCTTTCCATAGGCACTGACTGGATTCGGATCGTCAAATTCGGTATATGGTCTTGTACCATTTCCTTCAAATACATAATCGGTAGATACATGGATCATCTTTGCTCCGGTCCTGGTTGCTGCAATACTTAAGTTACGTGGTCCGATCGCATTGATCTTGTATGCAAGATCCCACTGCTGCTCGCACTTGTCTACATTTGTATGTGCTGCACAGTTGATAATAACCTCCGGCTTTGTCTCTTCGACCAGCTTTAATACCGCATGAATATCGGTAATATCTAAGGATACGACTCCGTCTCCTTCTACGACATCTGTATTGATAAACTCTACCTGATCGTTCTCATATTCCTTACGGATCGCACGTCCAAGCTGTCCATTACATCCTGTTACTAAAATCTTCTTCATCTTTTCTTCCTTTCCCTGTCTTATCACAGCATCCGGTTTGCCAATACAAGCAGATGCATCATCCGGTTGTCCAGCCCGTTCTGTCTATAGATTGTCTTATCACGTACTACCTTCATACGCTTTGAAACAGCAGATGCATCTAAGAGTTCCTGCAACTGTCTGTCTTTTTTCTCATCACTATGATAATACTGTTTAAATTCTTCTAATTGCTTTGCTAATTTACCACGGCTTTTTTTCAGATACCGGATCTTCCCTTTCAGCTGTCCAAAAAAGCTGTCTGATCCACCGACCTCATTATTTCCATGCTGCCGGTACCAAATATATGGATTCTGATCATAGACCACGGTTCCCAGATAAGCTGCTGCCAGATAACACCACCAGTCATGGATCACCGCCTGCTTCGGGATGTGCAGCCGCAGTGCCTCTGCCAGGCTCCGGTTCATCATCATCGTGCAGCCGCTTCCGATACTCTCCACCAGTGCATTTCCAAATCCCGGCTTCAGGCTTCTTGGATCTCCCTCGGAGATAATATTTAAATCGGCATCTACGAGTATCTTGTTGCCGATATATAATGCCGGTTCCGTAAAACTGCTGATCTTGTCTACCGCACGTTCTACCTTCTGTTCCAGCCAGACATCGTCCTGATCACAAAATGCAATATAATCCGCATCGCTTTTTTTCAGCAGTTCAAAGAAGCTGTCTGTTACACCAGTATTTTTCTCCGGAAACACCTGAATATTGTCATAACGGTTACTGTACTCCTGCAAAACAGACACGGTGTGATCCTTCGAACCATCATCCCTTATCAGGATCTCAATATCCGGATAACTCTGCGCCAGCAGGCTGTCTAACTGTTCCCGGAGATATTTTTCACCATTATAAGTCGACATCAATATCTGTACTTTTTTTCCCATACTATTCCCCAAGTCCGTTTTCTACTGCCTGTACCATCGCCGCAAGTGCAACCTCCTCGTCTTCTCCTTCGCAGCAGAACTCTATTTCATCGCCTGACTTAATGCAGGCTCCCAATACGCTGAGCACACTCTTGGCATTCGCTGTGTTTTCCTTATGCTTAAATGTGATCAGAGACTTAAACTGCATTGCTTCCTTGCACAATATTCCTGCCGGCCGGAGATGTAAGCCTGTAGGATTCTTGATCGTTACCTTCTGACTAACCATAATTCCACCCTCTTTACTATTCTTTAATCTGTAACCTGCTGTTACAGCATGATCTTTGTAATCAGATCTGCGAGCTTTTTCGCTTCTTCATCAATGACCTTCTGGTCCTTGCCTTCGATCATAACACGGACTAACGGCTCTGTTCCTGACGGACGGATCAATACTCTTCCTTCTCCGTTGAACTTCTTTTCTACCTCTGCGATTGCTTCTGCGATCTCTGAATATTCCATGAACTTATCTTTCTTATGGTTCGGAACCTTTGCATTTACAAGTGCCTGTGGTAAGACTTCCATAATGCTTGCAAGTTCTGACAATTTTTTCTTTGTCTCTACCATAACCTGTAACAGATGCAGCGCGCTTAAAAGTCCGTCTCCTGTCGTGTTATCATCTAAGAAAATAATATGTCCGGACTGTTCGCCTCCGATATTATATCCATTCTCCCTCATATTTTCAAGCACATAGCGGTCCCCAACCTTTGTCTTTTCAATATGAATGCCCTGTTTCTCACCCATTAAGGTAAAGCCGAGGTTCGTCATGACCGTTACAACGATCGTATTCTTTTTCAAGGTTCCCTTCTGTTTCATATAATTGCCGCAGATTGCCATCAGCTGATCCCCATCAACGATCTTACCATTCTCATCAACAGCAAGCATACGGTCTGCATCCCCATCAAATGCAAGACCTACATCTGCCTTTTCATATACAACACGTGCCTGAAGTTCCTCCATATGGGTAGAACCACAGTTTGCATTAATATTCGTTCCATCCGGGTTCGTATGGATTGCAACCAGATCTGCGCCGAGATCCTGTAAGGTCTTGACTGAGGTATAATGTGAAGCACCCTCTGCGCAGTCGATTACAACCTTCAGTCCATGTAAGTCTACCGGAACGGTCTTTTTCATAAATTCCACATATTCATCGCGGATATCCATACGATAATCGATTCTTCCAACACCTGAGCCGATCGGAAGCACCACATCACGCATGTTATTGCGGATCAGTTCCTCGATCTCATCCTCTAATGCATCTGACAATTTGTAGCCGTCTCCGTTAAAGAACTTGATTCCGTTAAATTCCATCGGATTATGGGATGCTGAGATTACAACACCTGCATCTACTTTATGTTTTCTTGTCAGATATGCGATCGCAGGAGTCGGAACAACACCTACATAGATTGCATTGGCACCAACGGAACAGATACCCGCCATCAATGCATTTGCTAACATTCCCCCTGAAATTCTTGTATCACATCCAACAATAATTGTTGCCTGATGTTCCTGTTCCTTTGTAAGCACATAAGCACCCGCCTGGCCAAGCTTGGTTGCCAGCTCTATCGTAAGCTCCGAGCCTGCTACGCCTCTTACTCCGTCTGTACCGAACATTCTACTCATATTCTTTCCTCCAAAATTCTTCTTATCTTATTCCTTACTGTCTGATGCCGTATTCTTTTTCCCAGAAGCAGTATCTGTCTTCTTTTTATCTGTTGTATTGGAAGTGCCCTCATCCTTTTTATCTGTGTCACCTTCCGTATCATGCTCCGTGGCATCATTGTTACCGCCCGCATCCGTCTTATCGTCAGCCGCTTCGCCGTCTTCCTCTGCTTCTCCGGTTGCGGTTACCATCGCATTCGGTGTTCCGGTTACTGTATACATATTCTCATCCAGTTCTAGAGTTACCAAAAGCGCACGGTCGCCATCGGTAATACCTGCTGCATCCACGGTACCATGGATCATATCGGCAGAAAGCTTGCCAAGATCCGAGGTAAGACCACGGATAGAAACATTTACCGTATCATTTTTAAAATCCACCTTATATTTTTCCGGAATGTTTAAAATCGTCAGATTCGAGGTTGGTACCGCATAAGTCTTATTCACAATCTGTTCAATCTTAACGGTAACTACGATCTTCTTGTCTTCGTCATTTGCCAGTGTGATTCCTTCCGGCAGATAAGAAGAAATATCAACCGTCTGCACCACATCCTCTGTCGCATCATTGATATCAACAATTCCATCCGGAATCTGGATCTCATTGACCGTATTTAAAGCTGCCGCCTGACCCTTTACCGCAACCGTCTGCGGAGAGTAGCTGACATCTGTATCCACATATCCGTCGCGCGGTGTTCCACTTACCATTGCAGATACATTGACCTGCTTGATATCCTGGATCTCTGCCCGGATATTCACCGCATCGATATTCATGGTCAGCTTTGTCGTATCTACTTCATTTCCATTCTCATCATAGAGAACCGGAACAATGCTGTCGTTGATCGTTGTAGACATTCCATCCACATTGACGGTTGCCTTGGCAGATGCGATCGTTGAAACCACAGATGCAGGTCCGGAGACCTTCAGCACATTCGAGCCTTGAATCGTTACGTTTCCAACTGCACAGTTATCCGCCGGTGTTCCGGTATAGCCCGCACTGATCACAAGCTGTTTTTTCTGCAGATCCTCAACGTTGACTTCGAGATACTGCGTCTTGCTTGAAATCTTCACAGAGGAAGTATAGCGTGTTGCCGTTATCTCGATCGGCACTCTCTGCCAGTCCTCAATCTTGCTCATATCTGCCACTGCCTTAAAATCAGAACTGCTTAATGCCTTAAATACCGACCGGTTTGCCGTCACCTGGAAAGTCACGGTATTGCCACCATCTGCAATCTCATAATATTTTCCCTGTGAAGTAATCGCATCACCGTTTTCCACCGCAACTGAAATCGTAAACGGCTTTGTCGTACTCGGATCGTCGATATTCACAACCACCAGCCACAGTATCCCGGCAAAGGCAAGCGACATCAGCTTTAATCCAAAATTATTTGTTATTAACTTTGTCAGCTTTTTTAACATGGCTAAACCTCCTTTGCAAAATTGTAAAACGCTTTGGCTCAACCTTGTTATTCTGCATGAACTTCAGCTTGCTGCGTAAAAATTCAGCATCCACATTCCGGTACAATTCCGAACCGGATGCAATCGATACCTTTCCTGTTTCTTCCGAAACAACGATCGTAAGTGAGTCACTGACTTCACTGATGCCAACCGCTGCACGATGTCTCGTTCCCAGTTCCTTGCTCAGTTCCATATTATCGGAAAGCGGCAGGTAACAGGTCGCAGATACCACACGATCTCCGCGGACAATAATCGCACCGTCATGTAACGGTGTGTTTTTTTCAAAAATATTGATCAGAAGCTGGCTCGATACAAGCGAATCCAATGCAATTCCCGTACGTTCATATTCCGTCAGCATAATTTCATTCTCTACAACAATCAGTGCACCGGTCTTTACCTTGCCCATTTCATAGCAGGCCTTTACCAGTTCGTTGATCGTACGGTCCGTAAAGCGCTCCTCTCCGCCCTTGGAAAAATCAAAAGAAAACAGGGAACTGATAAACTTCTTTCTTCCAAGCTGCTCTAAAGCACTTCGTAACTCCGGCTGGAAGATCACGACAAGTGCAATGATCGCAACATTGATTGTCTTTTCTGCGATCCACAGGATCGTATTCATCTGAAACAATCCTGCAAGCGCAACAAATACGAGAATTACAATAATTCCCTTAAGCAGCATCCACGCACGTGTTTTCTTAATCCATACCATCACCTGATAGATCAAAAATGCGATGATCAAGATCTCTACAACATCCGTAGTCCGCATATCCGGCTTCCAGCCCATGTATTTATCGATAAATATCTGAAGATTTGCCATCAGAGTCTGCACCTGTCTCACTTCCTTTTCTTATAGATCTAAAAGATCTCTGTCGATATCCATATCCTTTGCAAGGTCTTCTTTGGTTATCCGCTCTTTCTTGCGGAAATCCTCATCTCTTTTACTAAAGTTCTTCACCTGTTTGTCTGTCGTCGGAACATACATCTTCGGTACCGCTTTTACATAGTAATAATACTCATCATCCTCAAACTGAACGCGTTCCGTCCGGCTGTAATCCAGATCGAAAAACAGAAATTGTTCCACCAGACCGATCACCATGGAAATCACACTGCCGATCACAAGCCAAGTTACCCTGCCGGTAATTCCAAGCAATAAAAATCCCGCCAAAAGCATCACAAACCCAACCAGAATTCCTGTTATGATCGCGATCGTCCATGCATGATCTACGGACATTCTGCGGATCGCATAGACTAAGATCATCATCAGGATGAAGGTTGCAAGCACCAGATACATCTCCTTGTTGCCCAGGAGCTGATTGAGTGCGATCACAAACTTTGAAGTTGCTGACTTTCCTTCTTCATCAACCTGCCCCAGCAGAGTTGCATTTTCTTCCACACCTGCCAGGAAATAATATACCACGGTACCGCTGATCACAGACATAACGGTTGCCGGTTCCTTCAAAAGTCCGGCAGATACCGGAACTGCATACGGAATATGCAGTGTAAAACAGATCGGCGTCAGCAAAGTATAATAGCCATCCTTCGGTGCAAAACGGAAATACAACAGTCCGATGATCAAAAACAGTAGCAATCCGGTCACGCATACCTCCAAAGATAACGCATACAGATTTACTAAAATGAGCAC
>ERZ1034873.196-NODE-196-length-37022-cov-32.629237_pt1 | contig 37022 bp, 41 predicted proteins | sample MGYA00520689_ERZ1034873 | MGnify/ENA primary metagenome ERZ1034873 (study PRJEB33766, sample SAMN09781722) | gut metagenome | biome: gut microbiome | host: Homo sapiens | place: Madagascar | study: EMG produced TPA metagenomics assembly of the PRJNA485056 data...
AGTCCGTGCTTGCACGAGACCTTGGCGACTGCCGCGATAACTTGAGAAACTCGCGAAGCGTGTTTCTCATAGTTTATACGCATGAACAAGAAAGGAAAGAAAAATGAGAGCAATCATTTATACATCAAATACAGGAAGCGCAGCTAAATATGCAAAGCTGTTGTCACATCAGATTTGTGTTCCGTCATATAGCATGGAGGAAGCAAAGACAAAGGTGAAGCCGGGAGCAGAAATCATTTATATGGGATGGATTATGGCAGGAAAAATCAAAGGATATCCGGAAGCAGCAAGAAAATACAGGATTCAGGCAGTCTGTGGAGTCGGCATGGGACAGACCGGAACACAGCTTGTTGAGGTCAGAACGAAAAATAAAGTGCCACAGAGAATTCCACTTTTTACACTTCAGGGAACCTTTGATATTAAAAAACTTCATGGTGTTTATAAAATGATGATGAATGTCATGGTAAAGACCGCCGGAAAAGCATTGGCGGATAAATCCGACAGGACGCCCGAGGATGATGACATGCTGGATATGATGATGAATGGAAGTGAACGTGTGAAAGCTGAGAATCTGAAATACATAATTGACTGGTATGACACAGCAGAACGAGGTGAAAAGTAAATATGAAAATAGAACATATTGCTATGTATGTGAATGATTTGGAAAGAGCAAAAGATTTCTTCATAAAGTATTTTAATGCAGCAGCAGATGCCGGATATCTTAATAAAACAACCGGCTTTCGTTCTTATTTTTTGTCTTTTGAAGATGGCACCAGACTGGAAATTATGAACCAGTCAGATTTGGTTGACAATGAAAAAGTATTGCCAAGAACCGGTTATGTTCATATTGCATTTAGTGTAGGAAGTAAAGCTTCTGTGGATACATTGACGGAAAGGTTAAAAGGTGATGGATATCAGGTTGTCAGTGGTCCGAGAACTACCGGAGACGGATACTATGAAAGCTGCATTAGAGGAATTGAAGGAAATCTGATAGAAATCACTGAGTAGAAATGAGGTAAATATCTATGAAATTATATTTTGGAAGTACAGTAACGACAGTTACAACAATTATGATTCTTGTATTGCTTGGATTTATTGGAGAATCTATAGCAAACCGGACAAACATCAATTACTGGGGACGCAGAAGTCTGTTCCTTCTGGCATATGGACTTACGATATGCTGCTTTGCAGCGGCAAGGGACGGACTAGACAAGACGATTCAGAACACGATTGACGGAAGCTGCGCACCGGGAGTATTCCCGCTTATCAGCATCCCGAATCTGATTGGCTGCGTTGGAGCTGCAATTATAATCATTGCAGCTATTGCAACACCGATGGCAAAGTCGCAGCATATGAGACAGATTTGGTTTTATGTGATATCCGGCGGAATTACAATGAAGATACTGGTAATGGAAATAGCGAGGATTGCTAATATCCTTTGATTAAAATCTGAATAGTAACATTTTTTCCGCACATTTTCTATCACACACCGTTATACATATTGAAGGGAGTTGAGAAGCGTGGATATCGAAGAGCAGTACAATAGGATTTATCGTTATTGCTACATGAAAACCCGGGATCATCATACTTCGGAAGATCTGACGCAGGAGACTTTTCTTCATTTCCTTGAAAATCACAGTTATAGAGAGATTGGAAAGCAGATGGCGTATCTGTATGTGATAGCGAGAAATCTTTGCAATGATTATTATCGTTCCGGTACAAGAAATGAGATACCGACAGAGAACAAGCAGGAGAAAGAGGATATTTCTTCAAATACTTCATTTGAACAGGTGGAAATACTGGACGCACTTGAACGATTGGAGCCTTTAGAACGGGAACTGATTCTTCTGCGATACATAAATGAGGAAACTGTAGGAAGGATTGCAGAGATAACACAGATGTCAAGATTTTCTGTGTACCGCAGAATACAGGCAGCACTCACTCATCTGCGGGAATATATGTGAAGGAAGTGATAGTAGTGATGCGGAAAAACGAAGTGAAAAAAACATTAAAAACAGTAGAAATCAAGCCGGACAGGATACGAAAAAATGAGTTTCTTGACCGGATTTACGAGCCGGATTTATCAATCAGAAGTTTTGTAAAGTCACAGTTTTTCTTTATCAAAGGATATGTGTGGCTGATGAGCGGACTCTTTTTTTTACTGTTGCTGATTATGATAGGCAATGCAAAATGTCAGGAGCAGATATGGCCGGTATCAGCTATGATGCCATTTTGCATGCTGATTCTTACGAATGAAATGAACCGCAGTGCAAAGTATCGGATGCATGAGTTTGAGATGGCAACCCTGTTTTCTGCAAAGGCAGCACTTATGGCAAGAGTGCTGATCATCGGATTGGTACAGCTTGGAATCTTACTTTTCACGATTCCTACTGCATGTGTAAGAGCTGATATGACACTTTTCCAGGCAGCATTTTATATGCTTTGCCCGTACTGTTTGTCAGCGTGTTTAAATCTGGGTGTACTGTGCAGAATGCATGGAGAAAATGCAGAATATGTATGCATTGCGGTATCTTCCATGGTGAGTGTACTCTTTGTAGTGCTTACGAATCTTTCACGAATGCTTTTGCTGGCTGACAGTGGATGCTTTTTACTTCTTTCTGTGATTTTCATGGTGATTGCTGCGATAGAAGCAAAAAAGTACCTAAATCAGATGGAGGAATTAGCATGGAACTGAAAATAGACAGACTTACAAAACAATATTCAAATAAGATTGCAGTTGACAGGGTATCGTGTACATTAAGTCCGGGAGTGATCGGACTGCTTGGTGCAAACGGAGCAGGAAAGACTACGCTCATGCGTATGGTCTGCGGCATTTTGAAACCTACAAGTGGAACGGTAAAGCTTGGACAATATGATGTGACAGACAGCGGTTACCGCAATCTGCTCGGATATCTGCCGCAGGATTTTGGATATTATCCGGAATTTACAGGAATGGATTTTATGCTCTATATAGCAACGCTGAAAGGGCTTGATAAAGGCACTGCAAAAAGGCGAAGCACAGACTTACTGGAGAGTGTGAATCTTCTGGAGGCATCCGGCAAAAAGATTAAGACTTATTCCGGTGGAATGAAGCAGAGACTTGGTATTGCGCAGGTTATGCTGAACAATCCGCAGCTTGTTGTACTGGATGAGCCGACCGCAGGACTTGATCCAAAGGAGAGAGTACGTTTCCGACATATCATAGAAGATATCGGAAAGAAAAGCATTGTGCTTTTGTCTACGCACATCGTATCCGACATTGAAAAAGCGGCAGACAGGATTTTAGTGATCAAGGATGGTCAGAAGGTATTTGACGGAACAGAAGAAGAGACAGGAAAGGATCTGGAAACCTTCTATCTGGAGATATTCGGAGGTGAGGAATAATGGGAATTTTATATCGTTATGAATTGAAAAAAATAATGTCACAGAAAGTGATATGGATTGCACTTTTGATTATGACAGCCATGATCGTAGCTCAGGGTATGAGCGGACTTATGACAGGGAATAACAAGCTGCTGAAAAAAGCAGATGCTATTTCAGGACGTGCGGTGAATCAGGAACTGATAACAGAATTGCTGGAAGGCAATCAGCTGGACGATTATCCGGTGATGAAAAATTTATGGACACAGTGTATCCATAAAAATGACTATACCGGACTGGATGAGCCGACGCTGTATGGTTCACGTCTTGCAGTGATTGATCAGGAGATGAAATCCTATAAGCTGTCCGATTCGGAGAAGGAATATTGGAGCAGGCAGGATGAAAAGGTGCAAAAGCCATTTATTTACCAGAGGGAGGATGGATATTCCGCTCTTTTTTCCACGATTTATATATTGAATTTCCTGATGCTTCTTCTAGTAGGAATTTCTGTAACAGGTGTTTTTGCAGATGAAAAGAGCAGGGGAACCGACCAGCTCATCTTCAGCAGCGTGAATAAGCAAAAGATTTTTGACGCAAAGATGCTTGCAGCAATCACTATGGGAGCCGGTGTTGCAGTATTTTTCTTTGGTCTGACATTTTTACTTGGAATTGGCATCTATGGTGCCGCAGGCTTTCATGCACAGATACAGATCAGCATTCCATGCTGTATGCTTTCGATTACTGTGGGGCAGGCAGTACTTATGATGTTTGGACTGCTTGTAATGGCAGGTATCCTGTATGCATTCTTGTCAGCATTTTTATCACAGGTACTTGGCAATCATTCCGCTGCAATGGGAGTCATGGTTCTGGTGATGCTTTTATCCATGTTAAATATACCAGAAAATTTCAGGGTGATTTCACAAATTTGGAGATACATGCCGGGTGCGTTTATCGGTTCATGGACATTTACCGATTATCGGCTGACAAAGGTATTTGGACATTATCTGAATATCTTTCAGATGGCACCGATTGCATGGGGATTAGTTGCAGTAATAGTGTTTCTGATTGCAAAGCTGGCATATGATCGTTACCAGGTAAAAGGAAGATAAAAAAGAAAGAGACTTTAACCCACTGGAACACTTGGGTGTTTGAGTGGGTTAGAGTATTTCAAAGATAGGAATTAGACTATGAGTAATATCATTATTTTGGCAGGAAGCGAGCGAAAGGATGGCAATACAGACATGCTGGTTGATGCTTTCAAAAAAGGTGCCGCAAAGAAAAATAAAGTAGAGGTAATTTCAGTCAGAAGTCATGACATAAACCCCTGCATTGGCTGCAATTCATGCTTTACCAGACTGGGAAATGAATGTTTTCAAAAGGATGATATGCAGATTGTATATGAAAAATTGAAAACTGCAGATATATTAGTTATAGCCTCACCTGTGTATTTTTATGGTATCAGTGCGCAGCTGAAAGCAATCATTGATCGCCTTCATACTCCTATGCGAAATGAATTTCCGATTAAAAAACTGGCACTTATATTAGTTGGAGCAGCTACGCTGCCGGAACTGTTTGATTCCATTAAGATACAATACAGGCTTATATTGAATTTTTTCCATCTTGAAGATGCAGGAATGGTATTGGTGCAAGGTGCAAAGGACAAGGGAGATGTGAAAAATACGGATGGACTGGATAGAGCATACGAATTAGGACTTTCTATTGGATGATTGAGAGTGGGGCGAATGACAATGAGTAAAAGAACAAGACAGTGTATAGGTATCCTATTTGCAATAGTGGCTTATTACATCATACATGAAGGTGCACATTTTGTAATGGCATTGATGTTTCATGCATTTAAGAAAATCAACTTTATGTGGCTGGGAATACAGGTAGATGTATATCGTGACAGATTAACAGACATCCAGCTTGGCGTATTTTGTATTGCAGGAGCAACAGCAACGTTGATTATGGGATATTTGCTGGTTGGCTTAAAGGATAAAATATGCCAGATAAAAAGTAAATTGATAAAAGCTATTCTTTATTACATAACTATCATTATGCTGATACTTGATCCGGTTTATTTATGCCTGCTTAGCGGGTGCTTTGGCGGCGGTGATCTGAATGGAATTTTATATTTGATGCCACAGGCTTATGTATGGACTATTTTTGGATTACTTCTCATTTTTAACATATGGCTGCTGATAAAGAAAGTAACGCCAACATATACGAAAGCGTTTCAATCGGAGGAGGCAAACTAATATGAGAGTGGAAACGGAAAGGCTTTATTTATATCCAATTAGTAACGATGAGATGCACAGTCTGATTGAAAAGGAAGCGGATGCAGAAATGAAGCAGGCGTATACCGAAATGTTGGAGGGATGCCTTATGGAACCTGACAACAGAATATGGTATGCAGTCTGGAATATGGAATTAAAAAATGCTCCGGGAACGATTGTCGGCGATTTCTGCTTCAAGGGTCTTGGAAAAGATGGCGTAGTGGAAATCGGATATGGATTAAGGGAAGAATTTAGACATCAGGGGTATATGGTAGAAACTGTAAAAGCAATTACGGAATGGGCTTTATCGATGGAAGGAGTCTGTGCTGTAGAAGCAGAGACAGATCCGGAAAATGTGGCATCGCAGAATGTTTTAATGAAAGCCGGTTTTGTGAAGAATGGAGTAATTGGAGAAGAAGGTCCCAGATTTGTTTACGGAGGAAAAGGGAATGAACGATAAAATTTATCCAAGAACTTCGGATAATCAAACGGTTTATCTGAAGAATGTTGTTACTAATGCTAACATTGAAATAGGAGATTACACAATGTACAACGATTTTGTACAAGATCCGTTAGATTTTGAGAAGAATAATGTTTTGTACCATTATCCTATCAACAAAGATAAGTTAAAAATTGGAAAATTCTGTTCTATTGCATGTGGAGCAAAGTTTTTATTTACCAGTGCAAATCATAAAATGAGATCGTTATCGACTTACCCATTCCCGATTTTTTTTGAAGAATGGGTACTTGATGTAAAGAATATTTGTGATGCATGGGATAATAAGGGAGATATTGTAATCGGAAATGATGTATGGATTGGCTATGAAGCTGTTATTCTATCCGGGGTTACGATTGGCGATGGTGCAATCATAGGAAGCAGAGCGGTAGTGACAAAAGATGTGGAACCATATACCATTGTTGGCGGTGTTCCGGCAAAATCTATACGCAAACGCTTTGATGATAAGACAATTCTAAAATTAGAAAATATCCGCTGGTGGAATTGGGATGAAAAACAAATTAGAAAAGGTATTCAGGCAATACAGTCTGGAAACATAATTGAATTGGAGAAAATCAGTGATGAACAGGGATAACATTAACAAAACGATATTCTGGTCATTGTTATACATATTCCTGTATTCTGCTTGTACAGTAATAGTAAATCTATATTTGTCAAATTTATTGTTGCTTGCTGTTGGCGTTAGTGGAGCTGTTTATATAATACTTAATATGTTTTGCATTCAGTATAAAAGGGAACGTCTATTTATCAATGGACTTGTTGGGGCAATGTCAGTCATGTGTATTGGAATATGGTTTGGAAAACATCTTAGTCTTGAAAGTACCATATCTATTGGATCGGTTGTAACTGCGATGGATATCATGAGTTTTACCAGAATTGGAAAGAAAACAGTTAATGCGAAAGCTATGTCTAATAAAACAGTAGCTGCAAAGTTATTTGTATATGGACTGGAAAAGAATGATGTGCTTATACCGACTTGCGGATTTGGAGATTATTTGTACTATGCCATGTGGATTTCAGGAACGCATGCATTAAGTTCGTCTGGAATATCTTATGTATTTGTAGCGTTTATGGTATGTGTTGGAACAATCATACAGTCAATCACCGTAAAAGTACTTGCAAAAAGAGATGGATTTAAGGGGTTCCCAGGCACGGTATTTCCTTTTTTATGTACAGTATTGGCATATTTATTATTGTATTATCAAGGCATATAAAATTACTTAGATGGAGGTAATAAGCATGAAACCAATTTCATCATACACAGATGGATGGTGCACATGCCGGACTTTTTTTGAAATCGCTTCAGAGAAATATCAATGAGATAGGAAGAAAATATCTAATAAAAAGGTAGTTACAATGATGTCTGTGTAGGGATTGTACTAATAGGGAATTGTAAGAATGAGCAGGTGACAAAATGAAAATAAATATAGGAAAGCATGAATTTACAGAATGTTGGGATGGTGTTCTATACAAGGCTTTATCAGACTATCCCAAAGTCAGCGACAATGAAATGAAGGATATTCTTGATTTTATTGCATATGAGAAAATAAATGGCAGAGAGTGTGAGATTGAGGCAGACCGGCAGGATATTCTGGAATATGTGTTGGAAAAAATAAAATACCCGGATAAATATAAGAATGTTAAGAGACCGGAAATTATTAGAGAGTGTACAGCTTGTACTGCACGAGGAGGCTGCATGACGGACTTCGTATGTCATACTGCTCCTTTGGAAAATGCGATTTCCATTTTACAATGTGGTTTGCTGCTATCAGCAGTAAATGCCCGAAAACTGCCGGATACTGTTTTACAAAAGGAAGACCGAAATGCAGCAAATGATCCGTTAGATTACTTCCACTATGTGATGTTTTCATGGGGAAATTGTCAGGCAGGTGACAGACTGGTTATGGAGAGAAAACTAAAACGGAGTCCGACCCCGGAAGAAATGGGAGTGGGTTTTACGCCGGGAGTTCGTTTCTATTTTCGATATGAGGATTTGGAAAGACATCCACAGAAAGTGCATGATGGTTTTCTTCCGATTAAAGTGAAAAATGAGGTGAAACTTGCTGACTATGTGTACAGAATCATTATTCCGTCGGAGTATAAGGAGCAACTGATAGAGATGATTCCAGATAATTTGATCGATAAAGCATTTTGTCTGAGCCATGAAAAACTTGATGTGTGGCAGTGGTCGGAGAAGGTTTATTCATTTGTGGCTGGCACATTGAATAAAGGAGAACAGCAATAATGAGCACCATTCTGATTATTGACGATGATGAAGCTATCGGCAATCTGGAGCAGGAAGTGTTAGAAAGAGCAGGGTATGAGGTGCAAAGGGCATTTTCCGGCACGGAAGCACTTCTTCTTTTGAAACAGCAACGACCGGATATGATACTTTTGGATCTGATGCTGCCGGGAATTTCCGGAGAGGAGTTATTACCGCAGATTCAGAATATTCCTGTCATTGTAGTCAGTGCAAAAACAGGTGTGGATGACAAAGTAGGACTTTTGCTTGGTGGGGCAGTCGATTATATGACGAAGCCATTTGACACAAAGGAGCTTTTAGCACGTGTTGCAGTCAGATTGAGGGAACATTCTTGTTTTGAAACTGCTGATGTACATACCTATGGCGAACTGACGCTTGCAGAAGCATCCAGAGCGGTAACTGTGGGCGAAAAGACAGCCTCCCTTACGAGAACCGAGTTTGCCATTCTGAAACTACTGATACAAAACAGGGGACAGGTTATAGCAAAGTCTGTTCTCCTTGACCGCATCAGTATAGACACACCGGATTGTACAGAAAATTCATTAAAAACGCACATCAGCCATCTTCGTGGAAAACTCCGGGAAATATCAGGAAAAGAGTACATAGAAGCAGTGTGGGGAATCGGTTTTCGGTTAAATGTAAATGATTAAGTCGAATCTAATCTTAACGATTTCTCAACCATTTCCTTAACCGGTTTCTTAACCTTTTCTTGCTAAGATTGGGATATCAAGTAAGGAACAGGAGGAATGAACATGCAATATGTACTTGAAACAGATGCTCTGACAAAGGAGTATCGCAATTTTACAGCTTTAAAAGGACTTTCCATGCACATCCCCAAAGGTGCTATATATGGTTTTGTTGGGCGAAATGGTGCAGGAAAGACGACACTGATCCGTCTGATATGCGGATTACAGGAGCCTAGCAGTGGAAGTTACACACTCTATGGTGCAAGCAATAGTGACGGCACAATAGGAAAAAGTAGACGGAGAATGGGGGCAGTTGTAGAGTCACCATCCATTTATATGGATATGACGGCAAGAGATAATATTAAAGAGCAGTATCAGGTTTTAGGACTTCCGTCTGAACATGGAATTGACGAGTTGTTACAGCTTGTAGGTCTTGCAGATACAGGGAAGAAAAAAGCCAAGAATTTTTCTCTCGGTATGCGCCAGCGGCTTGGAATTGCAGTGGCACTTGCCGGAAATCCGGATTTTCTCGTGTTGGATGAGCCGGTCAATGGACTTGATCCACAGGGCATTATTGAGATGAGAGAACTTATTCTCAAGCTGAACCATGAAAAAAGGATTACAGTGCTTATCTCAAGCCATATTTTGGATGAACTTGCCAGACTTGCTACACATTATGGTTTTATTGATGGTGGACATATGCTTCAGGAAATCAATGCAGAGGATTTGGAAAAGCATTGCCGAAAATGTATCAGGGCAGAAGTAAGCAGTACAAAGGTGCTGACACATGTGCTGGATGATATGCAGGCTGAGTATCGTATCGTAGATGATCATACCGCAGATATTTTTGCTGAAATACCGGTTACGAAGCTGGTGGAAGCTTTATCGAAGGAAAACTGTGAAGTGTACAGCTTAAAGGAGCAGGGGGAAAGTCTGGAAAGCTTCTATATGAATCTGGTGGGAGGTGAGCAGCATGCGTAAATTACTGAGAGCAAATTTTAGCAGGCTTATGAAGGATAAGCTGTTTGGGATTCTGATGGCGGCAGAGCTGTTTTTAGGTGGTCTGTTCCCGGTTTTTCATTATATAGATAATCTGGATGAAAAAGCCGGATGGACACAGGATAGTTCATTTTTTATCATGGCTATTTTTGTGCCGATGATGTTATCTGTTGTAACCGCTCTCTTTATCGGAACGGAATACAGTGATGGAACCATGCGCAACAAGCTGATCGTAGGACACGGCAGAAGCAGGATTTATGCTGCGAACCTGATTACCAATATAGAAACAGCGTTCATGCTTATGTTTGCATTTATGGTATCACATATTTGCGTAGGAACGCCGCTTCCAATATGAGAAATTGAATAACACGACTGCTGCATTTAGTAGTTTATCAAGGGGAACGAATTTTAGTTTACCTTTATTTCTTGACCTCTGATTTATCAAAAAGGAGGAAAATGATTAGTGACAATAAGATTAAATGTATGTATTTCAATAAACGATTCAATGAGAAACCACAAGGAAAACAATGTGGATGGGTACAGAAAAGTTTAATTGAGACAGAAATTGCAATAGAAGATTTGGCAGATGCTTTATGTCATGGAGCATCATTTAAGCCAGGAGTTTTAGTTGGCGGTATGAAAGCTGATAACTGGACACAGCAACAGTTATTTGGCTTGGATTTTGATAATGGAATGTGCATAGAAGAAGCATATAACAAGGTCATTTCTCTTGGAATTGTACCATGTTTTATGTACACCACATTTTCACACAAGGAAGAACATCATAAATTCCGCATGATATTCTGCAATGATACAGTAATTACAGATGGCAGCATCAGAGATAAATTACAAGCTACCCACCCCTTTTACCCCCTATTCGATATTGATTGACTGAAAGACAGTATGAATTTAATTCTGCTGTCTTATTTTTATGCGAAGAATAAGGAGAATTTTTATAAATGGATACAGTAAAAATATGTAAGAAGTGTGGGAGGGAACTTCCAATAGATAAATTTGGAATAAACCATAAATATACAAGGAATGAAGAAGCAATGAAGAGTACATATATCCATATGTTTACAGGTATGGGATATGACAGATTCAAAGTGGAAAAGATATGGAACAGTTTGGATAAACTTATGAAGCAATTTGATATTCCATTTGAAAAAGCGATGGGATGTATGATATATGCACTTAAATATGATTGTGGAATTGAAATTCCATTAAGAAATATTTGCGGTATTGATGTAGGACTTATAGAGAAGTCAATACCAACATATCAGAAAGAAATGGTCAAGTGTTTTGGCATGGCACTAGCAGGCGGTCTGGTTTATCTGCTTGCTGATAGCTTATCAAAAGAATGGTAACAGAATATATGATTTTGATTAGGGCAGAGGTTGTAATGACTTCTGCCTTTTATTAAGGAGTGTGATAATATGCCAGGAATGAAAGGAATTTATAGATTTAATCCTGCTTTGGTTGGAGGAATTATAGGATTGATTATTGATTTAATCTTATGCAAAATACTTCCCTAATAAAAATCCAACAACAGCACCTATAATCGTTATAATTGTTGAATATATCCAATAATGCTTGTTATTGTCTATCAGAGTTTGATTAATTTCTTTTAAGTTGTTATTGGTAGTTTGTAATTCATCAATCTTTGTATTACAAGTATCAATAAGTTTATTCTGAGTTTCAATCTGAGCATTTAACTTCATATTTTCATATTGGATAGCATCAAGTTTATTATTTGATTTCTGTTGCTCTTTTACCATAGGATTCTCAATTTTAGGTATAGGAGTTTGCTGAAAATTATAACGAATAGGTGATGCAGAATCCAATAATTTTTGTGCATCAATATTTTTCAGCTGATTACTTAGTTCTGCTGGAGTTAGATTGATTTTATCCATAGAGAATATCCCCCCTTAAACAATTTTATTTATTATAACACATATTAGTATAAAGGAGTGTGATTTTTATAGAAATGACAGAGCAAGAAGAAAAAACAAATTGTGTAATACCGATTTGGAAGAAATATACATTATCTGTTCAAGAAGCAGCAGAATATTTTGGATTTAGTGATAAAAAGATTAGAAAGATTGTTGATGAACACGAAAACGATAACTTTATTTTGTGGAATGGTACAAGACCACGCATAAAACGACAGTTATTTGAAAAGTTTGTAGATGAGAAATTGACAGCCATTTAGTGCTGATTATATAGGTTTTTTAATAGATTTTGAGCCTTGGTTATGATATATTAAGAAGTATCATACCGAGGCTCTTCTGTATGAAAGGAGAGATACTGATTGTCAGAAATTAGAAGAGACAACAAAGGTCGTAAGTTAGCGACTGGGGAGAGCCAGGATAAAGATGGAAGATACCGTTATAAATATAATGATTCATTTGGAAAGAGAAAATCAGTATATAGTTGGAGATTGACTGAATCTGATCCATACCCAAGGGGGAAAAGAAAAGATATTTCTCTTAGAGAAAAAGAGAAGGTTATTGAGAAAGCATTAAGTGATGCAGTTTCTACTAATGGTGGAGATATGACGGTATTAGAATTGGTACAGAGATATATTAGTCAAAAACGAGGTGTAAAACATAATACACAGGCGAATTATAACTTTGTTATCAATGTGATTAAGAAAGAAGAATTTGGAGCAAAACGAATTGATACAATTAAATTATCAGATGCTAAAGCATGGCTGATTAAATTACAGGATGATGGTAGAGGATATAGTAGTATTCATTCTATCAGAGGTGTTGTAAGACCAGCTTTTCAGATGGCAGTTGATGATGATTTGATAAGAAAGAATCCGTTTGAGTTCCAGCTTGCAACGGTAGTTGTGAATGATAGTGTAACAAGAGAAGCTATTACAAGAAAACAGCAGAGAGAATTTTTGAGGTTTATTAAAGAGGATAAGCATTTCTGCAAATACTATGATGGAATTTATATCTTATTTAATACTGGATTGCGTGTCTCTGAATTTGTCGGTTTGACAGCAAATGATATTGAATTTGACAAGCAGAGAATTAAGATTGACCATCAATTACAAAGGACACGCAATATGGAATATGAGATATTAACACCTAAGACTGAAAAGGGTGAGAGATATGTTCCTATGAAAGAAGATGTTGCAGATTGTTTTCGTAGGATTATACAGAATAGAAAGCATCCAAAGATTGAGCCTATGATAGATGGTTATAGTGGCTTTTTGTTCTTAGATAAGAATGATATGCCTATGGTTGCTTTACATTGGGAAAAGTATTTCCAACATATCCGTGAGAAGTATAACAGTATTTACAAAGTACAAATGCCTTGCATCACACCTCATGTTTGCAGACACACCTTCTGCTCTAATATGGCAAAATCGGGAATGAATCCAAAGACATTACAATATATTATGGGACATTCAGATATAGGAGTTACCCTTAATACATATACTCATTTACAGTTTGAGGATGCCTTAGAAGAGATGAAAAAGGTTGTGGGCTAAAAGGTTTGAAAATAGCCCAGTATTTAGCCCAAACGAAGGAAAAGTTATGCAAAGTTATTCCAAAATATGCTAAAAATGTGAACAAAAACACTGTCATAGAAATATTGCAGAATTGTTGCAAGTGCCGAAAATACAGTAAAATCAAGCATTTAGAGAGGTTTTAGATACATGATTAAAATATTATTTATTTGCCACGGCAACATCTGCCGCAGCACCATGGCCGAAAGCGTCCTCACCCACCTGATCCACCAGCTGCACCTCGACAACCAGTTCGAGATTGACTCCGCTGCGACCAGCCGTGAGGAGATCGGCAACCCGCCGCACTACGGCACAAAAAATAAATTATACGAAGAAAACATTCCGCTTGTTCCGCACCGGGCGCGCCAGATGACAAGGGATGATTATCTGTATTTTGATTATCTGATCGGCATGGATTCCGCAAATATCCGGAACATGACAAGAATCGCGGGAGGCACGGACAGCCAGGATAAAATATACAAGATGCTTTCATTTGTGGGCTATGAAGACACGCAGAAATTTACCGGGGCGCGGGATGTGGCAGATCCATGGTACACCGGCAATTTTGATGAAACCTATGAAGATGTGGTTGCAGGATGCAAAGGATTCCTGTATTATTTACAGCAGAAAGGGGACATTTCAAAAGAAATCGAAATTCCCCGGTAAGTAAGGAGTGACATTGGGTGAAATATCTGATCATTGGAGCTGGTGGTACAGGCGGAGTTGTCGGTTTTCACATGGCGCAGGCAGGAAAAGATGTGACGTTGATCGCCAGAGATGCGCATTTGGAGAGTATACAGCAAAAGGGACTGACGCTTCAGACCATGTGGGATGAGAACACAAAGACCATACCGGTAAAGGCGTCTGACATGCAGCATTACAAAGACCGGCCGGATGTGATCTTAGTCTGCGTAAAAGGATATTCGCTGGATGGAATTTACGAATTTATCCGTAGAATTGCAAAACCGCAGACGATTGTGATTCCAATTTTAAATATTTATGGAACCGGAGCTAAAATGCAGGAAAAACTGCCGGGAATGCTTGTGACGGACGGATGTATTTACGTGTCAGCCAATATTAAGGAGCCGGGAGTTATTTTGCAGCACGGAAAGATTCTGCGCATTTTCTTCGGCGTGCGCCAAAAAGAAGAAAAATGCCAGCTGTTAGAGCAGATTCAGAAAGATTTCCGTGACAGTGCAATCGATGGGATATTATCAGAACAGATCCAGCGGGATGCGCTGGAGAAATTTTCCTATGTGTCACCGATCGGAGCGGCGGGCCTTTACTTAAATGCCACGGCAGGAGATTTCCAGAAAGAGGGGAAAGCAAGAGAACTGTTTTGCACGATGATAAGGGAAATCGTCGCACTGGCGACGGCCATGGGATTTCCGTTTGAAAAGGATATGGTTTCCGTAAATCTGCAGATTTTATCCAATCTTCCGCCGGAGGCAACCACGTCCATGCAAAGGGATGTGATGGCACACAGACCGTCGGAAGTGGATGGTCTGGTATACGAAGTGGTGCGCATGGCGCACAGATATCAGGTTCCGGTGCCCGCATATGAAAAAGTGGCACAGAAACTGCAAGGAGAAATTATGTGCGAAAAAAATTCTCACACAGAAGGAAATGTGGAGATAAAAAGGGAAGAAAAATAACAGGATTCATTGCAAATAATGAATCATAAAAACACAGGAGAACAACATGGAATACAAATACAGCACAATTAACGAGGTAAATCATTTTGAATTTGGCGAGGCTGTGGTTGGGGACATCCAGCTGACAGAGCGCATGTTTCATCTGGTACTGGACAATGTAAAAATCTGTCCGGAAAATTCCTGCAACCGTGACATCCGGATGATGCGTACCAATGAGCTTTTATTTAAGATTTCGGATGCGGAAATCATTTCGCTTGTTGAGGAAGGATACAACGAATACGATGCCGATGGGAATTTAAAGCACACGTATCCAGACGAGGAAGTGGAAAAAGCAAAGTATGATGAGGTGGCACAGGTTCTTTTGGAGGGAACCATATATGAACTGACGTTACAGAGCGGTGTTTATACGTTTATCATTGACGGAACCAACGACCGCACCTACGCGCTGAAAGTAACCGGAAGCGGCGATACGCAGGAGTGGAACCGGTTCCTTGAGGTATAGAGTCGGGAAAGCTTTTGTTCGCCGGGTAGCCTTTGAACAGAAACACAGGAGGAAAAAGACATGATACAGACCGTTATTTTTGATCTGGACGGAACCCTTTTGGATACAGAAAAATACTATTTCGCGAAATGGAAAGAGGCTATGGCGCATTTCGGATATCATATGACCGATGAGGAGGCATACAGCGTGCGTTCCCTTGGGATGCCTTATGCACCGGAACATTTTAAAAAGCTGTATGGAGAAGATTTTGACTATGACAAAGTGCATACCTATCGCAGAAAACTGACGGATCAGGTGCTTGATGAGGGACCGATTGAGGCAAAACCGGGAGCAGAGGAACTGTTAAAATATTTGCGCAAAAAAGGTGTGCGTACAGCGATTGCCACCGCAGGAGGTGTGGAGCGCAGCAGCAGTCTGCTGAAGAGAGTGGGATTGTATGACTATCTCGACCACATTGTTTCTGCCCGGCAGGTCGCCCATGGCAAACCGGCGCCGGATGTTTATCTGTACGCCTGCAGCCAGCTTCATGTGCAGCCACAGGAATGCTATGCGGTGGAAGATTCTCCAAATGGAATTCACAGTGCATACAGTGCAGGATGTAAGGTGTTTATGGTGCCGGATCTGACACAGCCGGATGCTGAACTGGAGAAATTTATATACAAAAAAGTGGAATCACTTGTAGCACTAAAGGAGTATTTTTAAATTTTTTCTTGCAATCACTGGAATTGTGTGATAAAACAGATTACAAAAGGAACGTACATCAGGGATGTACGACAGAAAATGCATAGATGGAGACTCTGATCATCAGACATCGACAGGAATACAGCGTCACCGACTGAGAGCGCTGTTTGAAAGAGATGATTATGGGAACACTGCCGGAGCAGACGGATTGAACACGGGCAGGATGGTTTTGAAAACCGGAATGTGGAAGTAGGTTCGTACGTGAGCGCACGTTACGCGTAAGAGAGGGAAGATGAGAATGTCTCATTTTTCAATGCGGGTGGTACCGCGGATAATCTGAATTATTCGCCCCGGAATACAATTATAGTATTCCGGGGCTTTTCTTTTTTCATAAGAGGAGCCCCGGACCAGAAAAAGGAGTAGAAAAGATGAGTAACATTTACAGAGATGTCACACTGAATCAGGTAAGCGAGCAGGACATCGGAAAGACGATCCGTGTCGCTGGCTGGGTAGAAAATATCCGTGACCATGGCGGAGTATCTTTTATTGATTTAAGAGATATGTACGCAGTGATGCAGATCGTTATCCGCGATGGAAAGCTGTTAGAAGGAATCCGTAAAGAGCAGGCTATTACCGTGGAAGGTCTGATCGAAAAGAGAGATGAGGAAACCTACAATCCAAAGATCCCGACCGGAACCATCGAGCTGGATGCAAAGGAAGTGACGGTACTCGGAGAAGTATATTCCCAGCTTCCGTTTGAAGTAATGACCAGCAAGAGTGTGGTACACGAAGATGTACGTCTGAAATATCGGTATCTGGATCTGAGAAACCAGAAAGTAAAAGACAATATCATTTTCCGTTCTAAAGTGATCTCTTATCTGCGTGAGAAAATGACAAGTATGGGATTTCTGGAGTTACAGACACCGATCCTGTGCGCATCTTCGCCGGAGGGTGCAAGAGATTATATCGTACCATCCAGAAAATTCAAGGGAAAATTTTATGCACTGCCACAGGCACCACAGCAGTACAAGCAGCTTCTGATGGTATCCGGATTTGATAAATATTTCCAGATCGCACCTTGTTTCCGTGATGAGGATGCCAGAGCCGACCGTTCACCGGGAGAGTTCTATCAGCTGGATTTTGAGATGAGTTTTGCCACACAGGAAGATGTATTTGCAGTTGGTGAAGAAGTTCTTTCGTCTGTATTTGAAAAGTTCGCACCGGAAGGAAGCGTTGTGACCAAGGCTCCATATCCGATTATCAGTTATAAGCAGGCAATGCTGGAGTTTGGTTCCGATAAGCCGGATCTGCGTAACCCGCTTCGTATTATCGATGTGACCGACTTTTTCCAGAAATGTACGTTCAAGCCGTTCATCGGAAAAACGGTTCGGGCAATCCGCGTACACGCCGATATGTCCAAAGGTTTCCACGAGAAACTCCTTAAATTTGCAACCGGACTTGGCATGGGTGGTTTAGGATATCTGGAAGTATTGGAAGATGGTTCTTACAAGGGACCAATTGATAAGTTTATTCCGGATGACTGCAAGGAAGAATTCCGCACACTGGCAGGACTTGAAGTTGGCGATACAATTTTCTTTATGGCAGATAAGGAAGAACGCGCTGCATATTACGCCGGAATGATCAGAAACGAACTCGGTGAGAAGCTGGATCTGATCGAGAAGAATGCATACCGTTTCTGTTATGTCAACGATTTCCCGATGTTTGAGAAAGATCCGGAGACAAAGAAGATCGGATTTACCCATAATCCATTCTCCATGCCACAGGGCGGCTTAGAAGCACTTAATACCATGGACCCGCTGGATATCCTGGCTTACCAGTACGATATCGTCTGCAACGGTGTGGAATTATCTTCCGGAGCTGTGCGTAACCACGATATGCAGATCATGGAAAAAGCATTTGAGATTGCAGGTTACGACAAAGAAGTATTAAAGAACAAGTTCGGCGCATTATACACCGCATTCCAGTACGGAGCACCGCCACACGCAGGTATGGCTCCTGGAGTTGACCGCATGATCATGCTTTTACGCAACGAAGAAAATATCCGTGAAGTCATCGCATTCCCGATGAACGGAAACGCACAGGATCTGATGTGCGGTGCACCAAACGAAGTCACCGAGCAGCAGTTGCGTGAAGTGCATATTAAGGTTAGAGATTAAGGAGAAGGGAACAAAATATGGCAAACGTAATCTCAGACGAGACAATGGAATATGTTGGAATCCTTGCAAAGCTGGAATTGTCTGACGCGGAAAAAGAAGCTGCGAAAAAAGACATGGAGAGTATGCTGGATTATATTGATAAATTAAACGAACTGGATACTTCCAATGTGGAACCGATGTCCCACGTATTTCCGGTACAGAATGTGTTCCGGGAAGATGTTGTGGAAAACGGCGATGGTGGAAAGGACACACTTGCGAACGCACCGGAGCGCCGCGACCGCGCATTTGTAGTTCCAAAGACGGTAGAGTAAGGAGGGGCAGCTATGAATTTATTATCGCTCACAGCGGTAGAGCTGGGAAAGAAAATAAAAGCGCATGAAGTGACCGTTGAGGAAGCAACAAGAGCTGCTCTTGACGCGATTCGTGCAAAGGAAAAGGATATCAACAGCTTTGTCACCGTAGATGAAGAGTCTGCGATGATCCGCGCAAAAGAAGTACAGAAAATGATTGATGACGGGACACTGACCGGGCCTCTGGCAGGTGTTCCGGTTGCCATCAAAGATAATATGTGTACAAAGGGAATGTTAACGACCTGCAGTTCTAAGATTTTATATAATTTTATTCCAACTTATACAGCGGAAGCAGTGATCAATCTGGAAAAAGCGGGCGCAGTCATTCTCGGAAAGACGAACATGGATGAATTTGCCATGGGAAGTACCACAGAGACTTCTGCCTATGGGGAGACAAAGAATCCATGGAATACCGCACATGTACCGGGCGGTTCTTCCGGTGGAAGCTGTGCGGCAGTGGCAGCAGAGGAATGTTACTATGCACTCGGATCGGATACCGGAGGATCTATCCGTCAGCCAAGTTCATTTTGTGGTGTGACCGGAATCAAACCAACTTATGGTACCGTTTCCCGTTACGGACTGATCGCATACGGTTCCTCTCTGGATCAGATCGGACCGATTGCAAAGGATGTGACCGACTGTGCCACAATTCTGGAGACAATTACTTCTTATGATAAGAAGGATTCCACATCGGTAAAGCGAGAAGAAACCGATTTTACATCGGCACTGGTGGATGATGTAAAGGGAATGAAGATTGGTATTCCGCGTGACTATCTGGGCGAGGGACTGGACCCGGAAGTAAAGGAAGCCATTCTTGCAGCGGCAAAGACGTTAGAAGAAAAAGGCGCAATCGTAGAGGAATTTGATTTAAGTCTCGTAGAGTATGCGATTCCGGCTTATTATGTCATTGCGGCAGCAGAGGCAAGCTCCAATCTGGCACGTTTTGATGGAGTAAAATACGGATACCGCACAAAAGAGTACGAGGGACTGCACAATATGTACAAGAAGTCCCGCTCCGAAGGATTCGGACCGGAAGTAAAGCGCCGTATTATGCTTGGATCTTTCGTGTTAAGTTCCGGATATTATGATGCTTATTATCTGAAAGCACTGCGCACCAAAGCCCTGATCAAGCAGGCATTTGACAAGGCATTTGCAAAGTATGATGTGATTCTCGGACCGGCGGCACCGACCACCGCTCCGAAACTGGGAGAATCTTTGAGTGATCCGCTGAAGATGTATCTTGGAGATGTATATACCGTTTCGGTCAATCTGGCAGGTCTGCCGGGAATTTCCGTGCCGTGCGGTGTGGACAGCAAAGGACTTCCGATCGGTCTGCAGCTGATCGGGGATTGTTTCAAGGAGAAAAACATCATTCGTGCGGCCTACAGTTTTGAACAGACAAGAACGTATCAGCACAGTCCGGTAGCAGAAGCGTAGAAAGGAGAGAAGAGATGTCAAAAGAATATGAAACCGTCATTGGACTGGAAGTCCATGTAGAATTAGCAACCAAGACAAAAATCTTCTGTGCCTGCTCCACTGCATTCGGAAGTGCACCAAATACCCACACCTGTCCGGTATGTACCGGTATGCCGGGATCGCTTCCGGTCTTAAACAAAAAGGTGGTAGAGTATGCCATGGCAGTTGGTCTGGCAACAAACTGTCAGATCAATCAGTACAGCAAATTTGACCGGAAAAATTATTTCTATCCGGATAACCCGCAGAACTATCAGATTTCCCAGCTTTATCTGCCAATCTGCCATGACGGAGGGGTAGAGATCGAGACGGAATCCGGCGGGAAAAAGACCATCGGTATCCATGAAATCCATATGGAAGAGGATGCCGGAAAGTTAGTACACGATGACTGGGAAGGGGTATCTCTGGTGGATTACAACCGTTCCGGTGTACCGCTGATCGAGATCGTGTCCGAGCCGGATATGCGCTCCGCGGAGGAAGTCATTGCATATCTGGAGAAACTGCGTATGACGATCCAGTACCTGGGTGCCAGTGACTGCAAGATGCAGGAGGGTTCCATGCGTGCGGATGTCAATTTATCAGTTCGTGAAAAGGGCGCCAAAGAGTTTGGTACCCGTACCGAGATGAAAAATATCGGTTCGTTTAAGGCAATCGCACATGCCATTGAAGCCGAGACAGCCCGCCAGATTGATCTGATTGAATCCGGGGAAAAGGTTGTACAGGAGACCCGCCGCTGGAACGATGATCAGGGATATTCCTATGCGATGCGTTCCAAAGAGGATGCACAGGATTATCGTTATTTCCCGGAGCCGGATCTGGTACCGATCGTTGTCAGTGACGAATGGCTGCAGCAGATCCGGGACAATCAGCCGGAACTTCATGATGAAAAACTGGCCCGTTATATTGCAGAGTTTGGTCTGCCGGAGTATGATGCACAGATTCTTACATCGGAGAAAAAGCTGGCAGATCTCTTTGAGGCGACTTCTGCGATTTGCAATAAACCAAAGAAAGTATCCAACTGGCTTATGGGAGAAACGATGCGTCTGTTAAAGGACCGGGAAATGGATGCTGAAGATCTCCGTTTTTCACCAGAGCATCTGGCAAAAATTATCGAATTGACAGAGGCAGGAACGATCAATAATTCCGTTGCCAAGGAAGTATTTGAAAAAGTATTTGATGAGGACATTGATCCGGAGCGTTATGTGGAAGAGCATGGCTTAAAGAGTGATAACGATGAGGATGCACTTCGCGCAACAATTGAACAGATCGTCAAAGACAATCCGCAGTCTGTGGAGGATTACCACAACGGAAAAGAGAAAGCAATCGGATTTTTGGTCGGACAGACGATGAAAGCAACCAAAGGCAAGGCAAATCCGGGAATCGTAAATAAAATCTTAAAGGAACTGCTTTAAATCTTAAAGAAAAATGAAAAAACAGGGGAAAACTTGTCTTTACAGGCTGAATATCGTATAATAATTTTGCCGTCGCTTACTGCGGCGGCAATGTTATATGTAAAAAAGGAGTTTATACGATGGCGGAAGACCAGAATAATAAAGAAAATACCACGACATCCGATACAAACAATACAAGTGAATATGAAGATGTCTGTTACATCTGCCGCAGACCGGAGAGTGTTGCGGGAAAGATGATACATATCCAGAATGATATCTGCATTTGTCAGGACTGTATGCAGAAAACATTTGATACCATGAACAACGGCACCTTTAACATGGGCGATTTCATGAATATGAACATGGGAAAAATGCCGAATATCAGTATGATCAATCTGGCGGATCTACAGAATGCGGTTCCGAACAAACAGAAGTTAAAGAAAAAGAAACCAAAGGATGAGCAGCCGAAACCGGAACTGGATATTCATTCCATTCCGGCACCGCACAAAATCAAGGCGCGTCTGGATGAGTATGTTGTCGGACAGGAACATGCCAAAAAAGTGATGTCCGTTGCCGTTTACAATCACTATAAACGCGTGATGGAAGACACCAATGACGGCGTGGAAATCGAAAAGTCCAATATGCTCATGATCGGACCGACCGGATCGGGAAAGACGTATCTGGTAAAGACACTGGCACGGCTTTTGGATGTGCCGCTGGCAATCACAGATGCGACCTCTCTGACCGAAGCCGGATATATCGGTGATGATATCGAAAGCGTAGTCAGCAAACTTCTGGCTGCAGCTGACAATGATGTGGAGCGTGCAGAGCACGGTATTATTTTCATTGATGAGATCGACAAGATTGCAAAGAAGCGCAATGCCAATCAGCGGGATGTAAGCGGAGAGTCGGTGCAGCAGGGAATGTTAAAGCTTCTCGAAGGCGCAGAGATTGAAGTTCCGGTTGGAGCAAGCAGCAAAAATGCGATGGTTCCGATGACCACGGTAGATACGAAGAATATTCTGTTTATCTGTGGCGGTGCCTTTCCGGAACTGGAAGAGGTTATCAAGGAGCGCTTAAACAAGGAGGCGTCCATCGGCTTTAAGGCAGATCTGAAAGATAAATACGACAAGGAAGAAAATCTTCTCTGTAAAGTGACAGTGGAGGATGTCCGTAAATTCGGAATGATTCCGGAGTTCCTGGGACGTCTGCCGATTCTGTTTTCACTGGAAGCACTGACGGAAGATATGCTTGTGCGTATTCTGACAGAGCCGAAGAATGCGATTGTACGTCAGTACAAAAAGCTTCTGGCGATGGATGAAGTGGATCTGGAGTTTACGGAGGACGCTTTGCATGCAATTGCAAAGCAGGCGAAAGAAAAGAAAGTCGGTGCCCGTGCACTGCGAGCCATTATTGAAGAGTTCATGCTGGATATCATGTATGAGATTCCAAAGGATGACAATATCGGAAAAGTGACGATCACAGAGGATTATGTGGAGAAAAAGGGCGGACCGCTCATTGAAATGCGTGGAGTTGCGGCACTTCCGGAACAGGAAGCAAACGCATAAAATGTAGAAAAACCGAAATAAAAGATCTGATGCAGAAGGGCATCAGGTCTTTTTCTTTTCCCTATTGTATGATATGATAGAAACAGTATTGTTTTGTTCGTAATTCATAAGGAGGATGTATGAAAATCATTCATTGTGCGGATCTGCATCTGGATTCCCAGATGACAGCAAACCTGACAAAAGAGCAGGCAAGAGAGCGCAAAAGAGAAATCATCCGTACGTTTACACGGATGGTCGAATATGCAGAAAAGACAGGGGTGCGTCTGATCATGATATCGGGAGATATGTTTGATACACGAAATGTATCAGCATTGGCGCGCAACACCGTAAGGGACATGATCTGTACACATCCCCAGATTGATTTCTTATATCTGAGAGGAAACCATGACAGTGACAATTTCCTTTCCAAGCTGGAGGAAGTGCCGGACAATCTGCTTTTGTTTTCCGATACATGGACTGCCTACCGGTATGGAAATATTGTGATCAGCGGAATCGAGCTCTCGGAGAACAACCGGGCGACCGTTTACAATTCCCTTGTGCTGGGGCATGAAGATTTCAATATTGTCATGATGCACGGACAGGCGGGAGATTATGCATGCCGCACACAGGCAGAGAATATCAGCCTGAACCAGCTGAAAAATAAAAATATTGATTATCTGGCGCTGGGACATGTACATACCTTCATGCAGGACAAGCTGGATAACCGCGGTACCTGGTGTTACTGTGGATGTCTGGAAGGACGCGGATTTGACGAGTGTGGACCGAAAGGATTCGTTTTACTGGATGTGGACGAGCAGACCTGCCGTGCCCAGATGCAGTTTGTTCAGATGGCAGCCCGCACGTTGTACACGCTTGAAGTGGATGTGAGCAATGTCATGACGACAAGAGAAGCGGCAGAGCGGATGGAAGATGCTGTAAAACAGGCGCAGTATCCGTCGGGAAGTCTTGTCAAATTTGTACTGACCGGTGAGGTGGAAGTGGATGCGGAGATCAATTGCGAGTATCTGCAGAATCTGTTCTCGGATTATTTTTATTTTGAAAAGGTGAAAGACCGGACAACCCTTCGGGTCGACTACAGTGATTATGAAAAAGATGCCTCGTTAAAGGGGGAGTTTATCCGTATGGTACTTGGATCTGAACTGTCACAGGAGCAGAAGGCAGAAGTGATCCGCTGTGGAATTTTGGCATTGTCCGGGGAGGAGATATAGGATGAAATTACGTTCCTGTCACATCGACAATTTTGGAAAACTATCGGATCTGCATCTGGAATTTCAGGACGGGGTTAATCTGTTTCACGAACCGAATGCATGGGGAAAAAGTACACTGGCCGCTTTTTTGCGGGTGATGTTTTACGGGTTTGACTCTAAGAGAGAATCCGGACTGTTTGATAAAGAACGTGTGGTATTCCGCCCGTGGCAGGGGGGAACGTATGGGGGCGAACTGGATTTTTCCTATCAGGGAAAAGAGTACCGGATCAGCCGTACATTTGGAAAAACAGAAAAAACAGATGTTTTTCATTTATATGATCTTTCCACCAATCTGGAATGTCATGATTTCTCTTCCGAGATCGGAAGTGAAATTTTCGGACTGGACAGTGCGTCGTTTAAAAGGAGCGCATTTATTGCACAAAATGACTGCGAATGCTGCTCGACAGATGCGATCAATGCCAAGCTGGGAAATCTTGTAGAGAATACAAACGATATCAATAATTTTGAAACTGCCCAGAAAAAGATCCATGACCGGATGAATAAACTTTCGCCGGACCGTGCAACAGGTTCCATGAAAAAGCGGACGAATATGATCACGCTGTTAACGGAAGAACTGCGCGGCTATGATGCGGCAGAGGCGTCTTACAAAAAGATTACCGAAAAACTTACCGAAAAACAGGAGCAGAGAAAAGAACTGGCCGGGATTCGGGATCAGTATGCAAAAGCATTGCAGGTGGCGAGTGAAGAGAGCCGCAGGGAAGGAATCAAGCAGGCCTATGCGGCCACCAAACAGGAGGAACAGGAAAAGAAAGCGGCACTGGATGCTTTTGCGGATGTATTTCCGGGACAGGTGCCGCAGGATGAGGAGTTTGCAAAGCAGAACCAGGATGTACAGATGCTTGGGGTGTTAAAAACTACTTTGTTTAATCTGGGGCTGACCGAGGAAGAAGAAAACCGCCTGCAGGAACTTGGTGATAAGTTTGAAAACCAGATTCCTTCCGAAGAAAAAATAACGGAAATGGAAAAAGAACAGGAGCGTTTTGCAAAACTCAAAGAAGAAAAAACGCAGCTGGAAACGAAAATGTCCTATTTTGAAGCGATGGCAATGAAGCGGGAAGAACCGGATTATACGGTAAAAAATCGTCTTCCGATGATGATCTGCGGCATTATCCTGCTGGTGATCGGTGCTGCCGGTGGTGTGTTGTCGTTTCTGTTGCCACAGGTACATAAGTTTTTCCTTCCGCTTCTGGCGGTATCGGTGGTTGCGGCAGTGGCAGGTATTGTGCTTCTTGTGGTGCGCAAGTTGCAGGTATCAAAGGAAGAAGAAAAGGTGCGTGCACTCCGGGTACAGCATCTGGAAGAGGAGCGTAAGCTCCGCGGACCGGTGGAAGAAATTCAAAAAACCATGGAAGAGGCTTCGAAAGAAGCTTCGCGCATCGAACAGGAGACCAAGCATTTTCTGGAGCAGTATCAGATGGTTCCGGGAGAAAAGGATGCCAGAACCTGCCTGTATGAACTCCGCAGCCAGCTGCAGGAATATGAGCGTCTGCGCAGCCGTGCCGGAAAAAGCGATGCGGCAAGACAGGAATTTGAGCGGAAACAGAACTCTTTGCTTGCATTTGGAAAAGAAGCGGGAATGGATTTCGGAGAAGATCTTGCAGCAGGAATCAGCCAGTTACAGATGAAGGCAACCGAGTACCGGATCGCACAGAAAGCATACGCAGAGGCAAGAAAAAAGAGAGAACTTTTTGAACAGGAACACAATATGAAAGAACTGGCAGCGGTGGAAAAATGTCCATATTCCCTTGACGAACTCAATTCCATGATCCGTGATGTGGATGAGCGGAGCGAGGATATCCGGGAAGCCATCGAGCAGTACCATCATCAGCTCGAAGATCTGCAGGATCAGCTGGATATCCGGGATGAAAAAGAACAGCAGCTTTCCATCTGCAGACAGGAACAGGAAGAAGAACAGCATTTATATGAAACCCTGCGTTTGACGGGAGAGTTCCTACAGAATGCAAAGGAGCAGTTTTCTGCGAGATATTTGGGGCCGATCGAGAACGGGTTTGGAAAGTATTACACGCTTCTAACAGGGGATAAAGAAAAAGACTGGATGGTGGATGCCAACATCGAGGTGCAGATGAAAGAGCAGGGCGAGATGCGGGAAACCAAGTGGCTGTCTGCCGGATATCAGGATCTGCTGGGAATCTGTATGCGTCTGGCACTGGTGGATGCGATGTATCCGAAGGAAAAACCGTTTCTGGTGCTGGACGATCCGTTTGTCAATCTGGATGAAGAAAAGATGGCACATGGCAATGAACTGTTTGGAAAAATTTCCGGGGAGTATCAGATTTTATATTTTACCTGTCATGCAAGCCGGAATATAGAAAATACAAAATAAAGGGAGAGGAAACATGGAGAAAAAGATTTTATTTCCGCAGATCGGCGGAATTATGCACGGAGGGGATTATAATCCGGAACAGTGGCTGGACCGGCCGGACATTCTGGAAGAAGATATCCGCATGATGAAGAAAGCCGGGATGAATTGTGCAACACTTGGGGTATTTTCCTGGTCAACCTATGAGCCGCGGGAGGGGGAATTTCATTTCGCATGGCTGCATGACATCATGGATAAGTTATATGCCAATGGCATTTACACGATATTGGCGACGCCGTCCGGAGCGCGACCGGCATGGCTGGATGAAACATATCCGGAGTGCAGACGCGTGGATTCTTACGGGGTGCGTGAACATCACGGGGTGCGGCACAACCACTGTATGAGTGCACCGGTTTATCGGAAGAAGGTTTCTGTGATCGTTAATAAACTGGCAGATGAATTCGGAAATCATCCGGGACTTCTGATGTGGCATATTTCCAATGAATTTGGTGGGGAATGTTACTGTCCGCACTGTGTAAAGCGGTTCCAGGATTATCTGGCGGAAAAGTTTGACCATGATATTGAAAAACTGAACAAGGCATGGTGGACAACGTTCTGGAGTCATACTTACAATGATTTTTCCCAGATTGAACCGCCGTACCGCAACGGAGAATTCAGCATTATGGGATTGAATCTGGAGTGGAAACGGTTTACCACCTGGAATATGACGGATTACATGAAGGCAGAGATTGCCATTTTAAAAGAACGTACCCCGCAGATTCCGGTGACAACGAATTTTATGAAAGAATATGACGGACTGGACTATCATAAAATGCAGCAGCCGCTGGACGTGGTGTCCTGGGATTCTTATCCGCGGTTTCACAATGATGAGGAGTCGTTTTCAGATACGATGACAGAAAATGCGTTTGATCATGCCATGATCCGTTGTCTGAAAAAAGAGCAGCCGTTTATGCTCATGGAGAGCGCGCCGGGGCTGGTCAACTGGCATCCGTTTAATAAAATGAAACGTCCGGGCGTACACCGGCTGGCTTCGCTGCAGGCAGTGGCTCTCGGTTCCGATACGGTGCAGTATTTCCAGTGGCGGAAAGGAAGGGGATCGTTTGAGCAGTACCACGGGGCGGTTGTGGATCATCTCGGAACGGATGATACCAGAGTTTTTCGTGAAGTGGCAGATCTTGGGGAAGAATTAAAGAAACTCAAAGATCTGGCAGGGACAGTCGTAAAAGCACCGGTAGCCGTGTTATACGACTGGGACAGCCTCTGGGCAACGGATGGAATGAAGGGGCTGGCAGAGTCCACCCGTAACTATATTAAGACCTGCAGGAAAGCATACTGCAATCTGTCGGCACTCGGAGTGGATGTGGATGTGATTTCCAGTGAAGAGGATTATAGCGGTTATTCTGTGATTGTGGCGCCGATGCTGTATCTGCTGCATCCGCATGTCGGGGAGCGCATGAAACAGTTTGTGGAGCAGGGAGGTCATCTGATCGCAACCTATGTGACCGGATATGTGGATGAAAACCAGCTCAATTATCTGGGCGGATTTCCGGGAGACGGATTAAAGGATCTCTTTGGCGTGATCAGTGAGGAAATTGATACACTGTATCCGTCCGACCGCAACCACGTACATTTTGCCGAAATGCCGGAAGGGGAAGTGCGGGATTATGCGGAAGTTCTGCGTGTGGCAGATGGCACAAACGTGCTTGGTACCTATGAACAGGATTATTACAAAGGAATGGCAGCAGTGACGGAGCGCACATGTCAAAACGGCAGTGCCATGTATATCGCGGCCCGGCTGGATGATGCTTCCATGCAGCACCTGTATGCGCGTACACTGAAAAAAGCGGGAATTTCGATGTATAAACTTCCATATGGCGTGGAACGTCACACACGCGAAGCGGATGGTATGCGGTATGTATTTTATCTGAATGATACGACCGGACCGCAGATTGTTTCCGGGGTAGAGGGAATTGATCTTCTGACGGGAGAGGTGATCAAGGGAATTCTTACACTGGAACCGTATGGCGTGGCATGTGTAAAAGAATAAGTTCTATTCTGAAAGTTTTGTGCATATAGTTACGGAAAAGAAGTGTGGGAGCTTCTTATGGATAGAAATTGTGATGCATTTATCCGCTCCAACAATACCTACGATATCCTGATTGCCAGAGAGTCTTTGGAGATTTCTGACGACCGGGCAGAATGTATACAAAATATCGGTGAAAAATTTGTGGCAGAATATTTTGACCGGGACGAGGTGCCGCAGCTGAGCATTAAGACATACGGATATTCGATTATCCCAAAATGTTTCGGACTGCTGGATACGCTTGCACTGGAGACAACCGGTATCCTGCAGCTGCAGAATCAGCCAGCCCTGTCCCTTCGGGGACAGGGTATTTTTATTGGATTTGTTGATACGGGAATTTCCTATGAACTGCCCTGTTTCCGGAATGCCGATGGAAGTACAAGAATCCGCTCAATCTGGGATCAGAGTATTCCGGCGGGGGAGAAAAATACCCCTCAGGGATTTTTGTACGGAACGGAATATACACAAAAAGAGATCAATGAGGCACTGGAACAGGAACATCCGCGGGAACTGGTTCCAGTGACGGATGAAGATGGGCACGGAACCATGCTGGCAAGTATTGCCTGCGGAAGTGAAGATCTGCAGGCTGGTTTTACTGGGGCGGCTCCTTATGCGGAACTTCTGGTTGTAAAGTTAAAACCGGCAAAACCATATCTGAAAGACTTTTTTTATATTCCGCAGGAGATGCCTGCCTATCAGGAAAATGACATTATGGCGGCAGTTGAATATCTCGAAGAGACTGCCAGAAAACTGGGGCGGCCCCTTATTCTGTGCCTTGGGCTTGGGACAAACAACGGAAGCCATTCCGGTGGCAGCAATCTTTCGGAACTTCTTGATGATATTGCGGGCAGATGGCGCCGGTGTGCGGTTGTGGCAACCGGAAATGAGGCGAATGCCAGACATCATTTTTACGGGAAAAGTGATGGAAATTCGATGGTTGCGGTAGAGGTGAATGTGGAACAGCGGATGCGGGGATTTTATCTCGAGTTGTGGGCCAGTGCACCGGAATTGTTTGTGGTGGCGGTGCGTTCGCCGGGAGGCACTCTTATGCCGGCGCAGAATGTGCCCGGAAATTCGCATCAGGAACAGGAATTTATATTTGAAGGGACAAGAGTGGAAATTGATTATGCACAGGTGGGACGCACGCGGGGGGATCAGCTGGTGTTTATCCGGTTTGAAAACCCGGCGGCAGGGATCTGGACGCTGTATGTTAATCCGAGTACCACGATCACAGGACAATTTCATATCTGGCTGCCAATGAGTGGAATGTTAGAAAAAGACGTGGTGTTTTTGCGTCCGGATCCGGATGTGACACTTACCGTGCCGTCTTCGGCAAAAATTCCGATTGGGGTGGGTGGGATGGATCAAAAAAGCGGGATTTTGTATCTGGATTCCGGAAGGGGATATACGATTACTTCGGTGGTAAAACCGGATTTTGTGGCACCGGCAGTGGGGGTACAGGCGGTAGGAAGGCTTGGAAATTATGTGACACTGACGGGAACGAGTGCAGCTTCTGCAATTGCGGCAGGAGCATGTGCACAGATCATGGAGTGGGGAAACAGCCGTGGGAGAAGACTGCTTTTAAATTCGGTGCAGATCGGAAATATTCTGATCCGCGGGTGCGAAAGGAACCCGGATGTATCCTATCCGAATACCGCCTGGGGCTATGGAAAAATGAATGTTTACGATGCACTGATGAAATTTTATGGGGTATAAAATTTATATACAAAGCGTAAAAAGATATAAAAAATTTATGAAGTGCTTTTTTTTGAGAACCAAGTACGATATAATTAAGACTATACAGATTGGAGAGTGAAGTATGGAGAAAAAAGATTTATTAGCAAATTACGCAGCATCAAAACAGAATATGTGTATTACGAATGATACGATCTCGGACGGATTGTTTCAGGAGTATGGGGTAAACAGAGGACTTCGCGATGTCAACGGAAAGGGTGTATTGACAGGTCTGACCCGTATTTCAAAGATTGTGTCCTTCAAAGATGAAAATGGAAAACAGGTGCCATGTGACGGTGAGTTATGGTATCGCGGATATAATGTAAAAACACTGATCAAATCCATTGGACCGAACGAATTTGGCTTCGAGAAAGCAGCATATCTGCTGCTGTTTGGAGAACTTCCGGATCAGGCGCAGCTGGATGAATTCTGTGAGGTGCTCGGCAACAGCCGGACACTTCCGACCAATTTTACCAGAGACGTTATTATGAAGGCGCCTTCTAAGGATATCATGAATTCCATGACACGAAGTATTCTGACACTTGCGGCCTATGATCCGTATACGACAGATTCTTCCATTGAGAACAATATCCGTCAGTGTATGCAGTTGATTGCCAATTTCCCGATGATCGCGGTATATGGATATCACGCATATAATCATTATGAAAATGATTCGAGTATGTATATTCACCGACCGGACCCGAAGCTTTCCACGGCAGAGAATTTCCTTCGTATGCTGCGGCCGAATAAGCAGTATACACAGCTGGAGGCACAGGTGCTTGATGTGGCACTGATGCTTCATATGGAGCATGGCGGCGGTAATAACAGTACGTTTACCACCCGTGTGGTTACTTCTGCCGGTACGGATACATATTCTGCCATCGCTGCGGCAATGTCTTCCCTGAAAGGACCAAAGCATGGCGGAGCCAACATCAAAGTTATGCAGATGATGAATGATATCCGGGAAAATGTGCATGACTGGAGCGATCGTGACGAGGTGAAGTCCTATCTTGGAAAGATGCTGGATGGACAGGTCTTTGATAAGAAGGGACTGATCTATGGTATGGGACATGCAGTGTATTCCCTGTCTGATCCGAGAGAGCGTGTGTTCCGCAGCTATGTGGAGCATCTCGCGGAGGCAAAAGGACGCCAGAAAGACATGAACCTTTACAATATGATAGAAGAAGTGGCTCCGGAACTGATCGCAGAAAAGCGTCATATTTTCAAGGGTGTCAGTCCGAATGTGGATTTCTACAGTGGATTTGTATATGAAATGCTCGGCATTCCATCGGAATTATATACACCATTGTTTGCCATTGCAAGAATTGCAGGATGGAGTGCACACCGGCTGGAGGAGCTGGTGGGATGCAACAAAATTATTCGTCCGGCATATAAGAGTGTCATGGAAGAACTGGAATAAGATTATTACAGCGGACAGAATTGCATTTTATTTTGCTCTGTGCTAGTATGGAAACAGAAACTTTCATGTGTTATAACTATAACAGGGGAGAGGACTGATTATGAAAATAAAAGAAAAATATTATCGCTTTGCGGAAAAAGGGCAGCAGATACAGAGAGTAAACCGTTTTCTTGTAACAGAATATCTGATTTTTTATGCATTTATTCTGTTTATGCTCTGGGCATCAAGAGCAAAAGGAGTACGTTCTTTGGGTTTTACGGCATTTGTCAGTGTGATTGCAGTAGTCTCCGGAGGTGCATTGCTCATCGGATGGAGGCGGCGTCCGGAATCGGAGCGGCTGAGATATCTGGCACTGATCGGGTTATATCTCGTATCATTTTTCATGACTTTTGCTTATACGGAGAGCTTTATCCGTTTTCTGGGACTGGCTCCTTTTATCGGCTGTATTTTGTTTTTTGATCCGAAATATTCCAGAATCGGCGGCATCGGTTATCTTGTATTGAATGCGCTGACTGTCTTTGGTCAGATCCGTCAGCAGCCGGAAGGCGTAGCCGGGACAACCAATCTTGTACTGGATCTGCTGGCACTGGGGGTACTGGTATTTGCTGTGATCTTTACAACAAATGTGGCACAGAAATTCAACCATGATACCCGGCACAGTGAACAGCAGGAGCAGCGGAAGCAGCAGGCAATTTTAGACGATGTGATCGGTGTGGCGGAAGAAGTGCGTAAGGGTACGGAATCCGTGATGAAGATTGTCAATGATCTGAATGGATCGACAGAGGTGGTCAATGGTGCGATGAAAGATATTTCTTCCAGCACGCAAAGCACGGCGGAAAATATCCAGACACAGACAACCATGACACAGGATATCCAGCATTCAATTGAGCAGACACTGGAAAGTTCCGAGAATATGGTAAAAGTGGCAAAGCAGTCCGGGGAACTGAATCAGAAGAGTATGGAGATCATGGAACATCTGAAGAAACAGTCCGCGGTAATCGCAGAGACAAACTCCGGAGTGGCAGATTCCATGAAAGCGTTACAGGAGCGTACCGAGGCAGTAAAGAGTATTGCAGATACCATCTTTTCCATTTCCAGTCAGACCAATCTGCTGGCGCTCAATGCTTCTATTGAGAGTGCCCGTGCAGGGGAAGCCGGAAAAGGGTTTGCTGTAGTGGCTGATGAAATCCGTCAGCTGGCAGAGAAAACCAGAAGTGAGACAGAAAGCATTGCACAGATTCTGGATGAATTGTTTAAAAATGCAGAGGATGCAGCAACGGCGGTGAGCTGTTCGATTGAGGCTACCAATGCGCAGGATTCCATGATTGCGAAAGCATCTGAGAGTTTTTCGGGAATGAATGAGAATGTCAATACACTGGTTCAGGAGATCAAAGGCATTGACGGCATGTTAAACCGTCTGTCGGATGCAAACAATCAGATTGTAGACAATATCAGTAATCTTTCTGCAACAACGGAAGAAGTGACGGCCTCTTCCGTACAGGTAGCGGATCTGTCAGTTGAGAATTTAAACAATGCCGAGCAGGCAAAACAGAAACTTGACAATGTGCTTGCGGTATCTCATGAACTGGATAAGTACATAAAGTAAACAGATGGAATGAGATAAAGGTGCCTCAGCAGGAGAAATTCTGCTGAGGATTTTTACTACTATAACTTAGAAGGAGATAAAAATTATGAATATAACAATGAAACAGGTCGAGGGCGGTGTATGTGCGGCTGCAGGATTTTCCGCAAACGGATTAAACTGTGGGTTAAATCCGGATCGGAACAAAAATGATCTGGCACTGATCTGGTCAGAGAAAGAGTGTACGGCAGCGGCTGTCTATACAACGAATAAAGTAAAGGGTGCACCAATCCTTGTGACAAAGAAACATCTGGAAGCAACCGGAAATAAGGCGAGGGCTGTTATTGTCAACAGTAAGAATGCCAATACCTGTAATGCAGACGGAGAAGAAAAGGCACAGATGATGTGTGATCTGGCTGCAGCAGAGCTGGGAATAAAGGCAGACGAGGTGATCGTGGCATCAACCGGTGTCATTGGACAGAAGCTTCCGATAGAACCGATCCGTGATCATGTGCAGGAGCTGGCACGCGGACTTTCTCCACAGAATCATGGAAAAGCAGCAAATGCCATCATGACAACCGATACCTATGCCAAGGAGACCGCGGTTTCTTTTACGCTTGACGGGAAGACCTGTACGGTTGGCGGTATGGCAAAGGGAAGTGGCATGATCCATCCGAATATGGCTACCACGTTAAATTTTGTTACAACCGATGTTGCGATTTCCTCAGAAATGATCCAGAAAGCACTTTCTGAGATTGTAAAGGTGACGTACAATTGTCTGAGCATTGATGGAGATACTTCTACCAATGATATGGTCAGTATTCTGGCAAACGGCATGGCAGAAAATACGCCAGTCACAGCAGAGGGAGAGGATTATGATACGTTCCGTCAGGCGCTGTATCAGGTACTCATGACGCTGACCAAGATGCTTGCCAAGGACGGTGAGGGAGCATCGAAGATGCTGGAGTGTACCTGTAGCGGTGCGCCGGATCAGGATACCGCAATCATTATTGCAAAGAGTGTGATCCGTTCTCCACTGTTTAAGTGTGCAATGTTTGGGGAAGATGCCAACTGGGGACGTATTTTATGTGCAATCGGTTATGCGGATGCGGAGTTTGATATCAACAAAGTGGATGTGGATCTGGCATCGTCCAAGGGAACCATTGCCGTATGCAGAAATGCTGCCGGTGTAGATTTCTCTGAGGAGAAAGCAAAAGAAATCTTAGAGGAAGATGAAATTTATATTAATATTGATCTGCATCAGGGAGAGGCATCTGCCAAAGCCTGGGGATGTGATCTGACGTATGATTATGTAAAAATTAATGGAGATTATAGGAGCTAGATAGAACATGGAAAAGAAAATCGGTTTTATCGGCTGTGGAAATATGGGAACAGCCATGATACAGGGAATTTTGGAATCCGGAAAATGCCCTCCGCAGGAGATGATGATTTCCTGTCGTACGAAGAAAACGCTGGAAGAAAAGAAAGCACAGTTCGGAGTGCAGATCAGTACGGACAACCGGGATGTGGCAGCATTTGCAGACATTTTGTTTGTGGCAGTAAAGCCACAGTTTTATGCCGGAGTGTTAGAGGAAATCAAGGATCTTCTTACAGAAGAGCAGATTCTGGTATCCATCGCGCCGGGAAAGACACTGGTATGGTTTGATGAAGTGCTCGGACGAAATTTAAAAGTGATTCGTACGATGCCGAATACCCCATCTATGGTCAAAGAAGGCATGATGGGTATGTGTGCGGGAGCACGTGTGACGGATGCGGATATGGCTCTGGTGCGGGATCTCTGCAGTGGATTTTCACAGACGGAAGTCATCCCGGAGCATCTGATGGATGTGGTTACTGCCGTCAGCGGAAGCTCTCCGGCCTATGTATTTATGTTTATTGAAGCCATGGCAGATGCAGCAGTGGCTGGTGGAATGCCGAGACAGCAGGCGTACAAATTTGCAGCACAGGCGGTACTTGGAAGTGCAAAGATGGTTCTTGAGACGGGAAAACATCCGGGAGAACTCAAAGATATGGTATGCTCTCCGGCAGGAACCACCATTCAGGCAGTGCGTGTGCTGGAGGAAAAAGGCATGCGCAGCAGCGTGATCGAGGCAATGATGAAGTGCCTGGATATCTCCCGCAATATGTAAAACCGTTTACTTGCTTTTTCTGTTGAAAATGTGTAGAATAGAACCATCAACAGATTTAGGAGAGAAGGAAATATGAGTCAGGCAAAGGTAGATAAATATAAGAAAGAAAAAGCCAATCGTAAAAAAGAGATGGCAAAGCAGAAAACGGAAAAAATCATTGGTATCATCTGTGGATGTGCAATTTTAGTTGCCATCGTTGGATGGGCCGGTTATACCGGATACAATTATTATGAGGATAATAAGCCGGCACAGACGTATTATACCAATACTTCTGCATTGTCCAGCTACGTGAGTGGATTAAACACAGAGGCACAATAAGATCTGCTTATCAGATATTTGCATGTGGGGCATCACCGATCGGGTGATGCCTTTTCCAATGCCTCGGATACTGCACCGATGAGCAGACGACAGGTATACTGGTTGTTTTTGGAATATGTAAGATCCGTAAGGGACTGGCTGGAAATAATCTGTTTTGCCAGTTCATCGAGCGTAGGACGGACCAATGGGTACATGGTTTCTACAGTTTCATCCAGATGAACCATGGTGATTTCGTTGATATGGTCTTCGTCTACAGATACCTGTACATCGAACGGATTTCCATCAATCATGACAGAAGAGGTATAGACACCCGGAACGTACATGGTTTCTACCGCTTCATTGTCTGCGGACTGTTTGTGGGAACTGCCAAGCAGGATTCCAAGGAAGATCACAAGCAGGACACCAAGTCCTGTGATGACACCTGCAAACACAAGTTTTTTCATATGAAGAACGACAATTCTGGTTTTTGCACTCATTTGTTACCTCCATTTCCAGCTTTGGTATATTCTATGCAGGGAATACACATTCATGCGTTTAATTTTAAACTTCCCATTGGTATAAATTTTTCAAAATGTATAAAAAATTCAAAAAGTGGTTGACAGAAGAGCATGTATCTGTTATTATCTTATCTGTGCTCACGAGAGAGCTTACATATGCGATAGTGGCGTAGTTGGTAACGCGCGACCTTGCCAAGGTCGAGACCGC
>ERZ1034873.199-NODE-199-length-36523-cov-6.606751_pt1 | contig 36523 bp, 44 predicted proteins | sample MGYA00520689_ERZ1034873 | MGnify/ENA primary metagenome ERZ1034873 (study PRJEB33766, sample SAMN09781722) | gut metagenome | biome: gut microbiome | host: Homo sapiens | place: Madagascar | study: EMG produced TPA metagenomics assembly of the PRJNA485056 data set...
CAGGATTCTTATCGCATTTTTAGCCGGGATTGCGAACTTGTTTCGCAATTACCTAATAGTATTTCCTTATATTTTTATTATATGCAAATGTCCATACAATAGCAATACCGTTTTTTCAACCAACCAGTACTCATTCTTCGCATACTCTGCTATAATAATCTCATCTATTCATCTAAAGGAGCATACACAAAATGAACGTTGTTATCGCAATCGATTCTTTCAAAGGAAGCCTGACATCCGTGGAAGCAGGCAAAAGCGCCGCTGACGGAATAAAGAAGGTCCATCCGGACGCCAAAATCTCGGTCTGCCCTCTTGCGGACGGAGGCGAAGGAACGGTAGAAGCCCTCACCGCCGGATGCGGCGGGATATTCACCGAGGTTACCGTTACCGGCCCGCTGGGGAAACCAGTCTCCTGCCGCTACGGCATCCTCGAAGAAAGCCAAACCGCGATCATCGAAATGTCCGGTGCCGCCGGGATCACGTTGATTTCCGCGAAAGAGCGAAATCCGCTTGCCACAACGACCTACGGTGTCGGCGAGGTCATCCGGGATGCGATAGGACGCGGATGCAGACATTTCGTCGTCGGGATCGGCGGAAGCGCCACCAACGATGGCGGGATTGGCATGCTTCAGGCACTTGGATTCGGATTTCTGGACAAAAACGGCAGACAGATCCGCCTCGGTGCCTCCGGTCTCGCCGACCTTTGTACGATCATCGATGACAACGTTCTCCCGGAGCTTTCGGAATGCACCTTCCGCGTTGCCTGTGATGTGACCAATCCGCTCTGCGGCGAACATGGATGCAGTGCCGTGTTCGGACCACAGAAAGGTGCCACTCCCACAATGATCGACCAGATGGATCACTGGCTCTCCGGCTATGCCGCGCTTGCCACGAAGAAATACCCAAAAGCCGATCCATGTCATGCAGGCGCAGGCGCTGCCGGCGGTCTCGGCTTCGCGTTCCTTACCTTTTTAAACGCGACCTTGGAATCCGGTATCCAGATTGTCCTGGATGAAACGCATCTGTCCGACCACATCAAAAAGGCAGATATCGTGATCACCGGCGAAGGATGTCTGGACGGGCAGACCGTCATGGGAAAGGCTCCGATCGGCGTGGCAGCGATCGCAAAATCTTTTGACAAACCGGTCATTGCCTTTTCCGGCTGTGTCACCAAAGAAGCTTACACCTGCAATGCGGCAGGGATCGACGCCTTTTTCCCGATTCAGCGGGGCGCAGTCTCTTTAGCGGATGCCATGAATAAAAAAAATGCCGCAGAAAATCTCTGCGACACTGTAGAACAGGTCTTCCGGCTGATCAGGACTTTTTCCGTTTAACCGTCTCAAGCCCGGAGCAGACCTTATCCGCATAGCAGACCAGCCAGCTCTCCCGGTACTTTGGCGGTCTGATATTTAGCGGAAACATATGACATGCGATGATATCACGCTCGATCTCGTTCAGTTTAAAATCTTCGAGCGCGTTTTCAAGCGCTTTTTTTGCGTGATGAAATCCATGCCATTTATGGGAATCATCCTTTTCATGCCAGTCATATAAGAAATAATCATGGAGCAGCGCTCCGCGGATCAACGCTTTCTCATTGACCGGAATATGCATTTTCCACGCAAGATAAAAGCTGTAATGGGCAACCGAGACACTGTGCCGGAAAACACTCGTACAGCCGTGCTGCATATATCTGCCCGATTCGAGCATCCTCGAATTTTTACACACCTTTTCCAACTCCTGTTTAAAAAACGCTTCCTTCTCCGCCGGCAGCTTCTTTGTCATCTGACCACCTCATTCCCATAGAACCGCTCCAGCACCGCATGAAACTCCTCCGGCACATCCATGTTGACGCAATGGCCGGCTCCCTTTAAGATCACCACTTCCCCCTGCGGTTCATCCGCCTTCCAATTCCAGACCGCCTGTTTCTCCATCGGGATATCATATTCCCCACACCCGATGATGATTGGATAGTTTCGCTCCCTTTTCGGATGCACATTGACCATGTGTCCGAGCCCTGCAAGATAGCGGAAAGAACTTTTCGGAAAATGGCTGTTCATCTCGTAAAACGCGTCCTGCGCCTCTTTCGTGTACGCGGATACCTTCTTATTCTCTTTCGCGAACCATCTGATCGAGACGAGCGCCCGGAGCATCATGCGCATCTGTTCTCCCGCGTTTTCCTTCTGCATGGTCATATCAAAATTATTGATGTTATAGCCGCCAAAACAGGCGAGGGAACTTACATACTCCGGGTAATAGTTCGCAAAATCCTGTGCAAGCACCGCCCCAAGCGAGATTCCGACAAGATGTATCTTTTCGATCTTTTCCGCATCCAGTATTTCCCGGATCCAGACAGACATCTTCTCGATGCCGTCGCCTTTTTTCGTTTTCCGCGACTGTCCATGTCCGATGATATCCAAAAGAAGGATATTATACTGCCCTCCGAAATCTTCCACCTGCCGCGCAAACATATTGTGATCGACAAACGCCGCATGCAAAAACAGGATCCACTCCCGCTTTTCGCCGCCGCTTATATAATATACGATCGGTGATTTTTCCAGTTTCCGTTCTTCCATGCGTCTCTCCCTCTTTTGCACACGCCATGTTCTTTTCCAGGCTGTTTTTCCGTCGCCATAAAAAAACAGAGATGATAAGGATCTCTGCTTCCTGTCATCTCTGTCATCATAGCATATTTTTACTTTTCCGGGAACATCTTTCCAAAAATCATGCGCACCAACGGGCCTGCAAAAAAGATCTGCCAGCAGAGCGCCATCGGGAAATTGAGCGCCGTGGTCTGGATCCAGTTCGGGATCAGGGACGCATTCACTCCCTTAAAAAGAGCGGTCGCCACAAAGCTCATCATCGGGCACATCACACAGACCGTCATCGCAGAGATCGCAAGGATCACGAAGATCAGCTTATCCTCGCCCGGTGTCACAAAACGGAACGCGAGCTTCTTTGCGAGCGGGCCTGCAAGAAACATTTCAAGCACAAATGCGACAAGCCCCATAAGCCACAGTTCTCCGAACGCGAGTACAAATGCTTTTCCGGTCACTCCGCCCATGTCCATGGAAATATTGTATACCACCATCGCGTATACCATCACAAGTACCATCATAATCGTAAAAATAACATCCTGAAATTTTGTCTTTGGCATTTTTTCCTCCTCTTCTGGCACAAAAAAATAGTGAGACCTACGCAAATTTATAACTTTCATTTGATTATATGCGTATAATCTCACTACCATTTTCATCTGAGCCATTATGTAATTTTTTATTTCGTAGGTCATTATAGCGCAGATATTCCGCGCGCGTAAGCCCTTTTTTCTTTTTCTACAAACGTGTAGAACAACCACGCATGATCGAACGGTTCTTTGGTCAATTTAACCTATTTTCATAATAATCTTCACACATTCATTGCAATTACTGCTTTTATCTACATTAGAAATATGACACTGTACATTTTTTCCCTGGTCTAGTAATTCCGAAACTCCCTTGCTATAATAACGTGGAATATATCCAAGTAATGTTCCTTCCAGATCCACAATCTTTATCGCATAAACGTCAAATTTATTTCCAATATCCTTTTGCAGAAAAACTTCGTCTCCTCTAGTAACTGTTATTGCATTTGAACAGTCTTCTCCTTGACAGCCTATATAATGTCTAGTTCCTGCCATAAAGAAACTCCGTGAAATATGGTCTTCTTCTGTACTTAAAATGGGGTCTATAAATTCAAGATTGTCAATTGGTAGTCTTGCACCACTGCGTTTCAACAATGTATATTCATCGTATTCCTGCATCCCATACTTTTTTAAAATATCCTTTATATTTTTCCTTTTTCTATCCGGCAGACGACTTGCAAAAATCGGAAATAATTTATTATCTTCATAGGATATGTTTTTATCTGGGAAGCAAAGTAAGAGCGAAAATCCGTCATCAACTGCTTCTTCAATTTCTTCACCATATTGAAATTTATATCCGCCATTTTTTATTAACTGCCCCACAATATACTGTTTCCTGGATCTCTCGGATTTCCAGATCAGATAGAGATAATCCTTTCCATCTTTAGCTGACATCTTCTCCCTCCTTATAAACTGTTTCCAACAGCTGAACCTTTGACAACAAATATCGTTTTATCAATTCCTGCCGTTTTGGAGATAAGATTTCTCCATATTTATTTAATATATCACAAACCGCTGTTTCTGTCACAGTAGTTACTGTCATTTTTGCAAAATCTTTTGTTTGCAAATAATAGTTATCTTTTAGATACCGCAGGACTTCCAAATGTGTTGGTTGCTTTTGATCTTTGCAAGAAATTCTTATAATTGATCTTGATTTTGTTTCTATCAGCGATTTCCACATTAATCTATCTTTTCCTAAATACTGCGATACCTTTTCTTCTTTTACATACGCACAAAGAGATGAACTGTTATCATACAAAGGGCTCAATTTCATATTTCCTTGTTCCAGTATTAATGCCCAGTTACTCTGATGCCTATCCGTATTTCCTATCAGAAAATCAAATATTAAAACCGGCAGAAAATCCTCAAACAAATGTAATGTTTCCAATGCTGTTTTTATCATTTCTATTGAATACCTATCACCTGTTTCCACATCTATAAGCCGGTCTGCGTCAAAACTACGGTATATCGTACTGATACAGTAAATGCCCTCAATCAGAACCATGCCCCTCCGATCCACAATATTATAACTCATAGATCCTTCTCTCCCTTTATAAGTTCCCAGTTCGAATTTTGCACATGGAATGTTTAATAACTGTGCCAAATCACACGCAATACATTCTGAGACATGATCTGTCGTTGCAACATCTTTTTTAAATTTAAACAAACCAACCTGTTCCGTATCCGGATTCATCAACCAAATCTTTTCACTTCTACCGCTACCTTCTGATGCTCCTTCGTATTCTGTCCAAAACGAAAAATCCTTCATTTCAATACATCCCCTCATCCTTGTATAAAAGTGTTACCTCTTTCTTCTCTTTGCCCCTCTATGTGATAAATATATCAAATATCGGTTCTTTGGTCAATTTGCCTTTTTCTCCATCACCTTGCAAAAAATGACCGCCGCCACGGTACTCGCTATGGTCGCCACCATGCCCGGTCCAACGATCGCTGCCGGATTTCCGCTTCCGTACTGGCTACGGTACGCAATGATGTTCACCGGAATGAGCTGCAACGAAGATATGTTTAAGATCAAAAAAGTACACATCTCCTTTGACGCCACGCCGTTTCCGCTTTTCTTCTTTCCATTCTGAAGTCCCCGGAGCTCTTCCATCGCCTTTAACCCCGCCGGTGTTGCCGCCCAGCCAAGCCCGAAGACATTCGCGATAAAATTGGTCGCTATGTACTGAAATGCCTTATGTCCTTTCGGAATTCCGGGAAACAGAAAACGCAGATAGGGCATGAGCCGTTTTGCCGCATTCTCAATGATGCCCGCCTCCTCCGCGATCCGCATGAGGCCGACCCAGAAAGACATGACTCCAACCATCGTGATCCCGAGCGCGACCGCTTCTTTTGCCGAGCTTAACGCCGCATCGGTGACGGACGGCAGCGTGCCGCTTAACGCCGCGTAAATGATACCGGTCAGTATCATGAATCCCCACAGATAATTCAGCATACCTGCCCCCTTTCTTTTTTTGTTCATTTTATGTTGCATAATACCGGTTTGTTCCAACATATGATAAAACCAAGCACATTCCTTAGGATCTTCCATGAAAAAAATCTCGTTTCACCATATGTTCCAGAAAAAATATCTTCCCATATACGGTATCTTCGCCACCCTGTCCGCCTTTTCCTTTCTTCTGCTCTCCCAGCCGGCGGATGGCAGCTTAAAAAAAACTTACACCAGTTTTGACTGTTTCTGCACCGATCTGTTCCGGGAGAGCATCACCTCAAACACCATAAACCTGCATTATACGCTTGCCAATCCCGCTTCCTACGGGATAAAGGACTACAAGGTATCGCTTGGTTCGATCGGAAAGAAAAGCCATGAGCGGTCGCTTCTGGAATTGGAAAACGCAAACCACATCCTATCCGGTTTTTCCAGGGAGCAGCTGTCCGTTCCCGAGCAGATGACCTACGATGTCCTCTCCGACTTCATCAATGCAGAGCTGTCCGGTTCCGCCTACTATTACTACGACGAGCCACTCCGATCCTCCACCGGCACACAGGCAGAACTCCCGATCCTGCTTGCGGAATACACCTTTCGCAACGAGAAAGATGTGACCGATTATCTGGAGCTTCTTTCCGGGCTGGATACCTATTTTGAAGGGATCTGCACATTTGAGCAGGAAAAATCCGAGGCAGGGCTTTTTATGTCCGGGTTTGCCGCAAAAAATATCATTGCCCAGTGCGAGCAGTTTTTAAACAGCAAGGATGACCATTATCTGGTAAACACGTTTGCCACACGGATCGATGCCGCAGGCTTTTTAACTTCTGAACAGAAAGATGCCTATAAGGCAAAAAACAGCCAGATCTTCACGGAGCATGTCCTTCCTGCCTACGAACATTTGAAAAACTGCATGAATGAGCTCTCCGGCACCGGAAACAATGAAAAAGGGCTCTGCCATCTTCCGGATGGGAAGAACTATTATACCCTGGTGATCCGCTCCTGCACCGGCACTTCCGACTCCATCCCGGAGCTGGAAGCACTGGTCAAAAACAGACGTGATTCCGACCTTTCCGGGATCGGCGCCCTTTTAAAAAAGAATCCGTCGCTTGCCGTGGCATCCGAATCGTATGACCTTTCGGACAGTGATCCGACCGCAATCTTAAACCATTTAAAGGATGTGATCACCGAGGACTTTCCTGCCCCGGTCGAAACAACGTTTACCGTAAAATATGTTGATGACGCCCTAAGCGACTATCTTGCTCCCGCGTTTTACCTGACCGCGCCGATCGACGACATTTCACAGAACTGCATTTACATCAACCCGAAAAGCAATTACACAAAAATGAAACTGTTCACCACACTTGCCCACGAAGGTTATCCCGGCCATCTCTACCAGACCGTCATGACCTCCACCTACGGCATTCCCACGGTGCGTTCGATCTTAAACTACCCGGGCTATACCGAAGGGTGGGCTACCTATGTGGAAATGCAGTCTTACCACTACGCCGGTCTCGATGAGGATCTCGCCACACTCCTGCAGCTGAACCAGTCCGCTATTTTAAGCCTGTACTCCACCGCCGATTTTGGCATTCACTACGAAGGCTGGTCACTGGATGACACCCGGGACTTTTTCGCCAAATACGGTTTTACCGATCCGTCCACCATTCAGGAAATTTATGAACTGATCGTGGAGGAACCCGGTCACTACCAGAAATATTACATCGGCTATCTCAAGTTTCTGCAATTACAGGAGCAGGCAAGATCCATCTTAAAAGACGATTACTCCAATGCCCGTTTCCATGAAGCCATCCTGCGCATGGGGCCTGCACCTTTTCCGATCCTCGAAAAGTATCTGCCGGTGTATCTTTCCGCAAAAAATCAAAAAGGTACAGTCAGCTGACCTGACTGTACCCTGATCTTACAGATACCTCTTTACATTTCCTCAATGATCCGTCTTGCATCTTCTTCGGAAACCATTCTTGCATAGCTTCCGTTTTCAAATTCCATGACTGCACCGATTCCTTTCTGGAATACGAAACGCAGCTTTCCGTCACGCACCTTTTTATCGGTATAAAGCTTATAGATCAATTCCTCTCTGTCGATATAATCCGGGATCTCGGTCGGCAGTCCTGCCTTTTTTAGCAGTGATACCACACGATCCACATCCGCCGCGCTGATGTAGCCATAGCTGTTTCCAAGGCGTACCTCCGCGGTCAGTCCGATGCCAAGTGCCTCGCCGTGCAGAAGCTGATAGCCGCTGACCGTCTCGATCGCACGTCCTACCGTATGTCCGAGATTTAAGATCTCACGCAGGCTCTTTTCCAGCTCATCCTTCATGACAACTTCATATTTGATCCGGCAGTTCTGCTCTGCCACATGCTCAAGCACTTCCGGTTTAAACGCGAAGATGTCATCCATATGCTCTTCCAGATAGGCAAAGAACTCGATGTCCGCCATGCACGCGTGTTTGATCGTCTCCGCAAGTCCGCTCACAAGCTGACGCTTCGGCAGTGTCTTCCATGACGCGATATCGATATACACCTTTTTCGGCTGATTAAAAAGCCCGATCAGGTTCGTTGCAAGCGGTGTGTCCACCGCCGTCTTTCCACCGATCGACGCATCCGCCGCCGCGAGCAGTGTCGTCGCTTAATTAAAAAACGGGATCCCCCTCCCGAATGTCCCCGCCACAAAACCGGCAAGATCCGTCACAACGCCGCCGCCGACCGCAATGATACAGCAGTCTCTGCGAAATCCCGCCGCAAGCATCGCGTCTTCGACTTCTTCCTTGGTCTTTCTGACCTTGCTTTTCTCTCCATTCGGAAATACAAAAAGCTGCGCCGTAAATCCCGCTTCGATGAGCAGGTTACAGATCTTTTCCGCATGCAGATCCTTTACGATATCATCGGTCACGACAGCAAACTTATGTAAACCGCCAATCAGGCCATTCTTTAAGTCATTGACCAGTTTCTCTTCGAGTCCGTATCCGATCTCGATATCGTAGGAATCATCCACGACTTTCTTTAATCCAACGTGAAAATTGCTCATAAACTCCTCCTTTTTCCTTTATCTTTTATCCTTACCGCTCCAAAAGCGCCTGATAGACATCACGCTTGCTGATCCCCCGATCCTTTGCCACAAGCTTCATCGCTTCCTTACGGTCTGTTCCCTGATCTTCATAATACGCCATGTGTTCCTGTAACGTCATGGCCTCCCATTCTTTCTGCTGCTCTATTTTAAGCTCCGCGCGGCTTTTTCCTTCGATCACGATCACATATTCCCCGCGTGGCTCATTTTCCTGATAAAACGAAAGCGCTTCCGCAAATGTCGTCGGAAAAACTTCCTCATGCTTTTTGGTCAGTTCCCTGCAAAGCCGGATCCTCCGGTCACCTAATACCGCATAAAGCTCTTCGAGTGTCCGGATCAGATGATGCGGCGCCTCATAGACAATGATCGTCCGGGTCTCTTTTTCCAGTTCCTTTACGATCTCCGCACGCTCTTTTTTCTCGCGCGGCAGAAATGCCTCAAAGCAAAAACGTCTGGTCGCAAGCCCCGACATCGTGAGCGCCGTAATGCAGGCGGCAGGTCCGGGCAGCGATGCCACCTCGATCCCCTCTTCCATGCAGATGCGCACCAGATCCTCTCCCGGATCGGAAATGCCGGGCGTTCCCGCATCGGTGATGAGCGCGATATTTTTTCCCTCGCGCAGCTTCTCAACCAGCTGATACGCTTTCTCGATTTTATTGTATTCATGATAGCTCGTCATCGGCGTTTTAATCTCGAAATGATTCAAAAGCCGGATGGAATTTCTGGTATCCTCCGCAGCTATCAGATCCGCTTCCTTTAATGTCCGAAGCACCCGGAACGTGATATCCTCCAGATTTCCGATCGGTGTCGCACACAAATATAATTTTCCTGCCATAATCTGACTCTCTGTCAATCCCTCATCCAATTTTAATATCCGTAAATATCAATGATCTCGTGCGTATAGACGCCCTGCTTTTCATATACGATCAGCGGTTTTTCCACGGTCATCCTCGGATTTCCTCCACGGATCCCACCGATCAGCACCATATTCGGCTCTTTATCCACAAACGGATACACCAGTTTCATGCGCTTCGGCTCGATTTTATACTTTGTCATGGTCACCATGATCTCCGCCAGACGAAACGGACGGTGTACCATATAAAAGCGGCCGCCCGGCTTTAAGAGCTTCGCGCTCTGTTTTACAACGTCATCCAGCGTGCAGAGCACCTCATGCCTCGCGATATATTTTGCCTCTTCGCTGTTCTTTAACCCATGCTGTCCGATCATATACGGCGGGTTTGTCGTGATCACGTCAAACGAAGACGGTGGAAACAGTGTGGATGCCTCTTTGATATCTCCATCCACGATCGATACCCGCTCCTCCAGCTGATTATAGGCAACACTTCTGCGCGCCATATCCGCGCTCTCTTTTTGGATCTCAAGCCCGGTAAAATATCTGCCCTCGGTTTTCGCTTCCAAAAGGATCGGTATAATGCCGGTTCCCGTTCCGAGATCCAGCACCTCATCCCCTTTTCGCACCTCGGCAAAACCGGAGAGTAAGACCGCGTCCATGCCAAAGCAGAAACGCTTCGGATCCTGGATGATCGAATACCCGTTGCGGTTTAGATCATCAAACCGTTCTCCCGGATGTAAAAAATCACTTTGCGTCATCGAGTTTCGATTTTCCTCCCTTGTCCTCCAATGCGGAAAGTTCCTTTAATTCCTGCGCGGACAGCTTCAGATTCTCTTTTCTTCTGCGCGGGCGGAATTTCAGTTCCTTTACCTTATACTCGCGCAGTTCCTTCTCATCGTTGACCTCAACGATCACCTTGACTAACTGGCGTAAAACATTGACGCTTTGCACTTCGCCCCTGACTCCGTCTATCGTTGTTACGGTATCTCCGATATTCGGCAGACGGCTGTTTAGGTACTCATAGGTCTCTTCCTCATTCTTCAGACAGCACATCAGTCTGCCGCAGACACCGGAGATCTTGGTCGGGTTTAAGGAAAGGTTCTGCTCCTTTGCCATCTTTATGGATACCGGCGCAAACTCGGACAGATACGATTTACAGCAGAGCTCCCTGCCGCAGATGCCGATCCCGCCGAGGATCTTGGTCTCATCACGGACACCGATCTGGCGCAGCTCGATTCTGGTGCGGAATACCGAAGCCAGATCCTTTACCAGCTCACGGAAATCGATTCTTCCATCCGCCGTAAAATAAAACAACAGCTTGTTATTGTCAAAGGTATACTCCGCCTCTACCAGTTTCATCTCAAGCTTGTGCTTTGCGATCTTTTCGAGACAGATCTTAAACGCGTCCTTTTCTTTTTCTTTATTGCGCCGTTCCTGTTTTTCATCTTCTTTGGTGGCAACACGGATCACAGACTTTAACGGCTGTACGACCTTGTCATCCGCAACCTCCCTGGGTGCGATCATGACCGTTCCGTACTCCACGCCTCTTGCGGTCTCGACGATCACATGCGTCCCCACCTTCATATCACATTCCGCAGGATCAAAATAATATATTTTTCCCGCGCTGCGGAATCTGACACCTACTACTTTTACCATTCTAATTCTCCTTTATCGTCAACAGCAGCAATTCAATGACCAGATCAAAATTAACATTTGCGTTTAAGCGGATCTTTGCCTTCTCAAGCGCTTCTAAAATGTTTTCGATCCCGCCATAAGAGCTTCTGCTGGCTTCTTTCTTAATCTCATAGACCTCTTCTTTAAAAATCAGTTTATTTACATCGGCAGTTGCCTTATAAAGCAGCACATCCCGGTACCAGATCATGATCAGGTCAAAATAATCGTTGATCTTAAGCTTGTAATTTGAGATCTGCTTGACTGCCTCAGTCATCTCATAAAGTTCAATATCATCCAGACGCTTGATCAGCTGAAGCGCCGAATTTTTGATCTCGTTAAAATCTTCGGACTCCGCGAGCTCGATCGCCTTGCCCACATTTCCCTGCGCAAACGCCACGCACACATCTGCCTTGTAATCCGGGACTTCGTAATTTTCCATCAGATATGCCTTGATCTTCTCATCCGGAACCGCTTTTAAGCTGAGGCGCACACATCTCGAAAGGATCGTCGGCAGAAAGATCTCCGCGTTGTTGGTCAAAAGAAGGATCACCGCGTAAGCCGGCGGTTCCTCGATGGTCTTTAACAGCGCGTTCTGCGCCTGCACGTTCATCTTTTCCGCCTCGTCCACGATATAGACCTTGTACGGGCTGCTGTACGGCTTTACCCCGATGTCATTGTTGATCTGGCTTCTGATGTCATCTACAGAGATCGTATTCGGTTTTTCATGCTGTAGATAAATGATGTCCGGCTGATTTTTGCCAAGTGCCTGCTTGCAGGAATGACATTCCATGCAGGGCTCCGTTCCTTTCTTTTCACACTCAAGCGTCATGGCAAACGCGTCCGCGATCATCTTCTTTCCACTCATATCCGGTCCGTCTAAGATATAAGCATGAGATACCTTATCTGTTTTTATCGCGTTCTGCAGATGCTCAATGATCTGCTCATGTCCTAAAATATCCTGAAATCCTGCCATTTGTCTTCCCTCCTGCCTGCTTGTTTTTATGTCAGTATATCGAGCAAAAGTCCCTCGATCTCACCGATCTTATTTAGTATGGCGATATGATCTGTCTCATCCTTGATCAGTTCTTCCGCCAGCTCATTTAAATTCTCGTCAACCAGCCGGATGATGCCGTACACCCGGTGTCTTCCCTTTCGGTCGAGGAAATTCTCCCGCGAAAACTTGTGGGAACGGTTCACGATCTCATTCATGAAATCACGGATCAGCCCGCGGTATTTTTTCATATCACGGATATCCATATGCCTTGCGATCAGCTGCCCCTGCACCGAAATGTTGTTGAGCAGCAGATTTAATTTTTCTTCGAGACTCGCGTCCGCGATCGCGCTGGTCAATGTAAACTTGAATGTTCCATCGTCCTGCTGTACCGGTGTCGTTCCCTCCACCGGCGCGGAAGATGTTGTCTGATTTACTCTGATATCCATGATATCCCACCCCCGTTGCCTATTGTTCTATATCGGCTTTTATGTAAGAAACCAGTTCTTTGCAGGTAGTGTTTTTCTCCGTATTTTCAAACCATCTGCAAATTCCTGCCGCCTTTAATCTCTCTGCGGAAAAATCCACGCTGTCCGCAAGGAAACGTCTGCAAAGCTCCGCGTAATTCGGCTCCTTTTGCGCCCTTTCCCTTGTAAGCGCCCGCAAAAGCCGCTCGCCGTCCTCTACTTCCACATAAAGCGGAACGAGCTTTTCCGCTCCAAAATAATCCCGCATTTTCACATAAGATTCCAGTGTCCCGATGACCAGATAATTGTCCGTGGCAAGATCGATCTGACCATCATCCACCGTAAAATACTTCCAGATGCCGCAGATCGTATCATAAGCCCGAAGCTCAATGATCTTTCCCTCCGCCTCCAGTTTCTTTTGCGTTTCTTCCGTGACGAAATGGTACTCCACACCTTCCTGTTCCCCGACACGGATCGGTCTTGTGGTATAAGGCACGATCGTCTTCAACGCCAACCCGCTCTCTTCTAAGAGCATCTTAAAGAGCGTATCTTTCCCGGATGAACTTTTTCCCAACAAACAGTATATCTTTCCCATATCGTTTCTCTTTCTTAATTATAATATAGTCTTTAAAAATTGACAACGTTTATCCAACCGTCTTCCACGGTTCCCTGGACATTGAGCCCCAGTTTTCCACAATTTTTCATGTTTTCCACGACCTGTCCGGTGATCTGCTCACCCGGTACCAGCATCGGTATCCCCGGCGGATAAAGATACACATACTCTGCTGCGATCTTTCCCTCAGCCTGATCGAAGGAAACTTTGCGCACTCCCCCGTCCACAGCATCCGCGATCTCCAGTTTCTTTTCGTTTTCCCGATAAACACGTTTGATGAAATCACCGGAAGCATCTTTTTGGGATCCGAGCGTCCCGTCTACCGCAAGAAGTGCCTCCGCCAGCCTGTCAAATCCCTCTTTCCGGTCCATAATGCTCGTCATCGCGGTCACATAAAACCCGGATGCCATCTCCATCTGGAGCCCGTAACGCGAAAGCAGAATATCATAGAGCTCCTGCCCCGTCATATCCGTATCTCTCACCGACAGGATCAGTTTGGAATGGTCAAAATCAAATGCTTCTTCCGTGCCAAAATCTGATCTCTTTAAAATTTTGATCTTTTGCAGCTTTTTCGTTTTTTCAAAAAATTCGCGCAATCTCGTTTCGTAATCGGAAAAGAGCCGCCCGCCGTCCTTTTCCAGCATACGCACACACTTCTCGATCCCCGCCATGAAAATATAAGACGGCGAACTCGTTTCGTAGATCCCAAGGAATTTCCTCATCTCTGCTTCCGAAACCCGGTCTGACTGCAAATGCAAAAGAGCGGTCTGTGTAAACGCCGGAAGCGTCTTGTGGATACTCTGGATCACAACATCCGCGCCAAGTGCCTTCGCCGACACCGGAAATGCCTCCGAAAAGCCGAAATGCGCACCATGCGCCTCATCCACGATGAGCGGGATCCCGTGTTCATGCACGATCCGCGCGATCGCTTCAATATCCGAAACCACACCGTCATAAGTCGGAGATGTGATGACAACGGCATCGTACTTTTTTTCTCCCGCCAGTGCCAGACGCACCTCATCCGGCCGGATTGCTCCCTGTATTCCCACCTCCGTGATCTGCGGATACAGATAGTCCACCGAAAGTTCGCGCAGATATGCCGCATGATAGACCGCCTTATGGCAGTTGCGCGCCATCAGCAGCCTGCCGCGTTTCGGGACTGCGGCGCTTACCGCTGCAAGCAGTCCGCAGGTGCTCCCGTTCACGAGATAAAAGGTCTGCTTCGCGCCAAACACCTTTGCCGCGTGCGCCATGCCATCTTTCAAGATCCCTTCGGGATGATGCAGGTTATCAAATCCGTCGATCTCCGTGATATCGATCTGATAAGGATTTGGGAAGAAAAGTCCGGCGCGTTTATGTCCCGGCATATGAAACGGATAGATTTCGCCCGTTGCGTATTTCTCTAATTTCTGATCCAGCTGCTCCATATTTTTCCTTATCTTCTTCTCCGTCTTCTGCGCTTCTTCCATTTCTTCGACGCCTTGATCGTCTTATACGGGCTTCGATTGTTTCGATCGATGGAAACCCGTCTTCTCCAGATCTGGAATTTGGAGAACGCAAAGAGTGCAAGCAGCACAACTGCCACTACCGCCACAATGCCAAGAAGGATGCGTAAGATCACACGGAAATTGATCCGAAATGTCTTTTCCTTCGTCTGCTCCGTATCGGTAAGCGTCTCGGTCTCCTGCTCTGTATCGGTCTGTGCATCGACATTTCCAAATGCGAACGGCTCCACGGTCGCGCCGGTCTTTACGATATCCGCGCCGCCAACGACACGATCCGCATAGGTATAGCTGATCCTGCCCGCCACATTTCCGCTCGCGTTGCTGTCATCCACCGTCGGGACCGCGTCGGTAAACGTGGCTGTCTTCGGAATGACGATCGCTCCATTTGTATCTATATTCACGAATTTTTCGTTTGTATTAAAATCTCCGGTATCCACATCACCGCCGGACAGTCTTGTCTCATTATCCGCAATGTTTAGGATCTGGAAATTGTCAAAGCAGTAGTCAAACAGCGCACGGCTGTCATCCCACTGTCCCGGGGACTGCACATCCATCACCACACAGATCAACGTCATGCCGTCCTTCTGCGCATAGGTCACAAGTGTGGAGTTTGCGGCTTCGGTGTATCCTGTCTTTCCGCCGACACAGTATTCATACACATGCTTCGCCGTACGGAACGGATGCAGCATGCAGTTGTGGTTCTGAAGCGGCGTCTCGTCCACATGCTTATTGGTCGGCGGTATCATATAGGATGGCGTTCCGGTGATGATGCGGAACATCTCATTCTGCCATGCCGCCTTTGCGATCAGCGCCATATCGTAGGCACAGGTATAGTGATTTTCATCCTGAAGCCCGTGCGGATTGTTAAAATGCGTATTCTGGCAGCCCAGTTCCGCCGCCTTCTGATTCATCATGGAGACAAAGTTCTCCATGGTGCCGCCGATGTGCTCCGCCACCGCATATGCACACTCATTCGCGGATTCGAGCATGACCGCGTAAAGACACTGCTCCAAAGTCATCTGCTCTCCGACATCACGGGCGATACCGGACCCCTCTGTCTTGTATACCGCGTCACTGGAAAAAGTGACCGTATCACTTAAGTTTCCGTTTTCCAACGCCAAAAGCGTCGTCATGATCTTGGTGATACTCGCCGGATAATGGGCATCCATGCTGTTTTTCTCATACAGGATCGTGCCTGTACTTGCCTCCATCACGATCGCGGACGCGGACTGCACGTCCGGCGCCTCCGGCCAGAAATCTGCCGCCTGTACTTTTCCCGGATTTATAGTAATAGAACATACCGCACACACGATCGCAACTGCCATGCATGCAGCTCTTTTTATTTTCTTCATGGTAATAACTCCTTTAAAATTCCGTCTCAAACCTCAAACGATACAATTTCTAGTATAATATTGAATTTTGCCTGCCGCAACACTTTTCCCATATTTTTTCCCGTCCAGGGGAAGAAAATACTTTTTTTCACCCTGTAGTTATAGTAAAATGAAATCTGGTATTAAAATTTTGATAAAGAGGTATTTGATGAGACTTAGAAATATTAAAGGTGCGACAGAAGCGATCGAAAGCAGTCCTTACTGTATCCAGGCACCGGCTGAAATGAAAAATCACTGGAGAGAATTTTTCGGAAACGACAATCCGATTCATATTGAAGTGGGAATGGGCAAGGGGCGCTTTTTGATGAACCTCGCCGCATTACACCCGGATATCAACTACATCGGTATCGAACGCTACACCAGCGTTCTTTTCCGCGCGATCCAGAAAATGGAGGAGGCGCCCCTGCCGAATGTCCACTTTATCTGTATGGACGCAGATGCACTTCCTGAGGTTTTTGATGAAAAGAGCATTGATAAGATCTATCTGAATTTTTCTGATCCGTGGCCCAAAGACCGTCATGCCAAGCGCAGACTGACTTCCAGACAGTTTCTTGCCCGCTATGACCAGATCTTAAAGCCGGACGGTGTCCTGGAATTCAAGACGGACAACCGGGATCTTTTTACGTTTTCGCTCGAGGAAGTTTCCGAAGCCGGCTGGACGCTAAAGGCATCCACCTTTGATCTGCACAACGATCCGGTTTTAAACGAGGGCAACATCATGACCGAATATGAGGAGAAATTTTCCTCCAAGGGCAATCCGATCTGCAAAATGATCATCTGCCGTTAAAGCGGAACATCTGCTCCGTCACTGCATCTCCGGGATTTAAGACGATAAAATTATCGTCATAATCTCCGGAGATGATTCTTTTTAAGATATCGCACGAACCCGTGATCTTTTCTTTCTTTAGCGGGAGATAACGGCATATCTCCTCCGCGTTTTTTTCTGTTTCTTCTATATTATGTGCACCGGTGTCGATCACATCCATGGTATGATACCCTCCGTAGATCGCATCTAAGATCTCCGGAGTGTTTTCCCCATAAGTTTCCGTGATCTCCCTGCACTGCCCCAGTACAGATTTTTTGTCTTTGATCCATCCACCGGTCAGATACAGATGACCCGCCTGTATTTTTGAGCGGCAGGTGCGCCCCTCTGTTTCCCGGTACAAAAGCTGGCTGATGCAGTCATCAAATCTGGGCAGGACCAGTCTGGTGTTTTCACTTATGAGACCGACCGTGCCGTATCCACAAAGTCCATATGTCAGAACGATCTCATCCACATTCTGATGTTCACTTATCAACACCGAGAGTCTTTCTTTTAACTCTTTTGGATGTTCATGCATACCGCGCGGCTGCTCGATGATCTCCGGAAGCACGCTTTGCCCCGCGCAGGCTTTTTTCAGTTCCTCTGCAAGCATCCCACAGGATATGATCAACCGTTTCATTTTTTCCCTTTCCGCATATACTCTTATTATAAGGAGGATTTTCCATGAAAATGACCAGAATGATTTTCTACCGTCTTTACAAACATGATTTTTACCGAAAAGGCATCCCTACGATCAAAAAGTCGTTCCGTGAAGTAAAAAAATACTTCAATTCCAAATAAGCACTGGACTTTTTCTGTTTGGCATTGTAAAATGTCTTTTGGCAATAAATTTCAGGACAAAAAAAAGCACCGACCCTGTAGCTACCTACAAAACCGATACTTTAGTATGCGCCTTCAGGGGTTCGAACCCTGGACACCCTGATTAAGAGTCAGGTGCTCTGCCAGCTGAGCTAAAAGCGCTTGTTCTTGTCGAACGCAAGATATATTATATTATAGGTTTCTAAAAAATGCAACACTTTTTTTTAGAAATTTTCAAAAAAAATTTAAGGAGACATTTATGAAGGTACAAGAGAGATTATTAAACTACGTTTCCTGCCATACGACATCCGAAGACGACCAGGAAAACATTCCAAGCACCAGCCGTCAGTTCACACTGGCGCACATGCTGGAAAAAGAACTGACGGACATGCATCTGTCCCAGGTAACTGTAGATGAGCACTGCTACGTCTATGGGCTTCTGCCTGCGACCAAAGGCTATGAATCCAAAAAAGCGATCGGCTTTATTTCCCATATGGATACTGCCCCGGATGCTTCGGGCGAAAATGTAAAACCTCAGGTAATTCCTGATTACGATGGAAAAGACGTTCTGTTAAAGGGAACCGATGACCTCTTAAAAGTCAGTGATTTCCCGGAACTGAAAGATTTTAAGGGCCGCACCCTCATCACAACGGATGGAACCACGCTGCTCGGCGCGGACGATAAAGCAGGGATCGCGGAGATCTTAACCGCAGTGGAAGAGATCATCCGTGAGGACATTCCACACGGCGACATCTGGATCGGTTTCACCCCGGACGAAGAAGTCGGACGCGGTGCGGATCTTTTTAACCTTGATTCTTTCAAGGCAGATTACGCTTACACGGTTGACGGCGATTACGAAGGCGAGATCGCCTATGAAAACTTTAACGCCGCCGCCGCTTCTTTTAAGATCAAGGGCGTAAATGTCCATCCGGGTTCCGCAAAGGACATCATGGTAAACGCCGCCGCTGTTGCCTGCGAGATCCAGAGTCTTTTGCCGGAAGCAGAAACACCGGAACACACCGAAGGACGCGAGGGCTTTTTCTCGCTGATGCATATGTCCGGCGAGATCGCGCACGCAGAGCTTTCTTACATCATCCGCGATCATGACAGAAAACGGTTTGAGGAACGCAAGGCGCTTCTTGCTTCCATCGCGGATCAGATGAATCAAAAATACCATGCGGACACCGTATCTTTAACCGTAACCGACAGCTATTACAATATGCTTGAGGTCATGAAGGATCATATGTATGTGATCGAGATCGCAAACGAAGCGATAAAAACGGTCGGCATTCCGCTTGTTTCCACTCCGGTGCGCGGAGGTACCGACGGTGCCCGGTTAAGCTATATGGGGCTGCCGTGTCCGAACCTCGGAACCGGCGGCTACGGATTCCACGGTCCGTATGAACACATTACCGTAGAAGGCATGGAACATGCAGTAAAGATCATTAAGGAAATTGTAAAACATCCGGTTGAAAAATAACAGCGACAGAGACGGCATGCGTTCCTCGTCGCCATTACAAAAAACGATCGCAGAGATTTCTCTCCGCGATCGTTTTTATTTTAACATTCTTTACATATTCGCAAATAGTGCCGCGATCTCTTCCGGTGTCATTTTCCGGTTTGGATCTGCATCTGCCGCCGGTGCAGGCGTCGGCTCCGGTGCTGCTTCCGGTTCTGATGCGACTTCCGCCTCCGGTGTCACTTCCGGTTCTGGCGCTGCCTCCGGCTCCGGTGTCGGTTCCGGTTCTGGCATGACTTCCGGTTCCGGCTGAACTTCGGCTTCTGGCGCAGATGCCGGCTCCGGCTCATTCTGCATACTTGCAAGCAGTGCCGCGATATCGTCAGACCCCATCATCTTGTTCGGATCATCGGCTTCCGGTTCCGGTGCCGAATGTTTTGCAAGTGCCTCAAGCGCTGACTTCGGATGCGGTGCCTCTTCCTCAGGAGCTGGTGCTGCTTCCGGCTCTGGCGTAACTTCCGGCTCAGGGTCGACCACTGTCTCAGGTGCTGGTGCTGCTTCCGGTTCCGCCATAACTTCCGGCTCTAATGTCGGTTCCGGCTGAACTTCAGCTTCTGGCGCAGGTGTCGGCTCCGGCTCACTCTGCATACCTGCAAGCAGTGCCACGATATCATCCGGGCTCATCATCTTGTTCGGATCATCCATCACAACCGGTTCTTCGGTCTGTCCCACATCTGCTGAAATTTCCGGCTCGACCATCGGCTCCTCTTCTTCGATCACTTCAGATACTTCGTCTTCGGCAGGGATCAGTTCCGGCTCGGTGATGACATCTTCATCCGCGTCCGCGGTCGGAATGATCTCCGGTTCCACCTCGTCCACATCCGGCATGATGTCCGGTTCGCTTATTACCTCTGCTGCTTCCGCGAGCTGCTCTGGCAGTTCTTTCTCCATCTTCCGGAACAGATCCGCCAGTTCGCGGCTCATCTCGTCCAACATCTCTTTCTGCTGTGCCAGCAACTCTTTGTTGGACTGCTCTAACAGATTTTCGAAGCCATAGACTTTCTCCATCATTCTGTCATTGCTGTTCATCAGCGCATCTGTGTTTTCCTTACTGCGGCTGATCGTAATCTTCGCGATCGCCTTCTGGATCGAGATGATCTCATCCTTAGGTGCTTTCACTTCTTTTCTGACTTCACCGATCTGTTTTTCTATTTCCGTAAAATGCTTCCGTAACAACAGATAGGATACCTTCTGCGATTTAAAAACATCCTCATAAAGTTCTTCCATTTTTTTCTGACGTTCCTCGCTCTGCCGCAGGATCATATTCACAAGAAGATATACGAGCACCAGCATGATCACCGCTACGATCGCCATGTTAATATAACTTTGTGAATCATTGATCATAATGTACAATTCTACGACCAGTAAAGCGGTAAGTGCCATTACTGAAAAAAGAATTGCGAATTTCTTACGATTCTTCCCCATGAGACGTTTCCTCCATCTAATGTAATATTCATCCATTTCTTTTCTCTAATATAGCACAAAAGCCGCTCTGCGACAACCACAGAACGACAAAATGTGCGCTTCGGTCCAACCGGAGCAGGTGCTTTATTTTCTTATGATTCTTAACTGTTTTTTATATCCCGCACGCTTTGCAAACTTCCTTTGTCCACCGTTTTTCATCCAACAGCAGTTCCTCATGCTGCAGGTCAAATTCCCGGATGTCCGGATTCGCAAAATACTTGAAATACCGTTTCAAATATTTCTCTCCCATTTTCTTTGCGTAAAATACATGAATGACGGTTCCCGGCACCTCGATCTTGGTGCCGACTTTCGTATAGAGATCCGTGCAGAACTGATTTTTCATCGATTCCCTGGAAATAAAGGAAAAATCCATCCCACTGTTTATCCCCATCATTTTCATAAATTTCTTTATGTACTCGGATCTGTCGCTTTCCTCGTTCATTTTCTTTTCCAGTTTCTTTCTCAATCTGGAGCTTCCATTTCCGGTGATCAGCGGATAAAACACCGGTATCATGAGCGCTGTCTCTAATTTTGCCAGCCACTTTGGTGCCTGATCCATGTCACTGGAACCGATCATCGCATGATCGATATGGACATTCTGCCGGCTCACCAGCAAAGATACGACCGAACCTCCGAGTGAGCAGCCGTATGCCGCAAATATTTTCCCGTCAAACCGTTCTTTGATAAACGCTTCGATCTTTTCTGTCTCATCCAATTCGGAAACAAACGTCGTGTTCTCTGTCTCATCAAATCCGCTGTAGCTTACCACAAGCGTGTAAAAGTGCTGCTGCAGAAGGTCGAGAACATGTCCGAAATTATTTTTCCAGTAACAGCAGGTTCCCGGAAAGAGCATGATAACCGGCTTCTCCTGATCTCCAAATTCATATACTTTCATTTCTTCCACTCCCAGTCTGTACATTTTCTACGATATCGTTTCGTTCTTTGGTTAGTTAGAACTAATACACATTTTAACACACTGCATATTGAAGTGCAAATTGAAGAAACCGCAATCTTACGAAAGTGTAAGTTTCTCCCCCGAAAATGTAAGCCAATTCGATGGTGGATCGTTTTGTCCCCCACTATACTGTTCTTATCAAATGAATTTACGGAGGACAAAAAAATGACTACATGGATGGATAGTATCAATAACGGAATTACAATAGCGGTTGTGTATGGGATCCTGCTTTTTATACCGGGCTTACTCGGCTCCATTTTATTAAGAATGATCGTTAAAGAACCTGCCTCAAGAAAACACGCCTTTGCAATCTCTTTTTGATTACTGCCATCATGTTCTTTCAGATAATCATGGATCTTTGGCTGACCGATCGTAAGCCCGGTATCTTTGAGCTGCTCCAGCAACGCTTTCTGTACCAGCATCTGATTCGCCATGATCATGTAGTGTAAGCTGTCATCCATATCGTCATCTCCTTTGAAGAAAAATGGTTATAATTCAAACAGTTTGAATCATAACCATTTTCAGGAATATGTCAATATTTTTATAAACTCTGTTATTTCCGTGCAACCAGGTGCGCGCGGAAGCCTTTCTGCTTCTCCATTGTCAGCACTGTGAAGCCGGCTTTTTCTGCCATGGCAACAAATTCTTCCGGTTTGCGTATTTTCACATCGCCGTGTCCAAACAGATTTGCCAGCGGCATTTCCAGATGGTTCATCAGCCAGACCATGAAATTCGAGGAAGTATAGTCTCGCAGGATCAGGCGTCCGCCTTTTCGCAGAACGCGGTATGCACTGTTAAAAAAGTCCTGCGGATTCGGATAGTGGTGGAAACTGTTCGAGCAAATGACCGCATCAAAAGACTCCTCCGCAAAAGGCAGATTCTCACTGTCGCCCACAAGGAACTCCGTATTGGAGAGATTTTTTGCCTGCGCGACATGGATCATCTCAGGCGTGAGATCAAGCCCAACATAATGTTTCTCCGGGTATTTTTCATGAAGCAGCTGAATCATTGGTCCGGTTCCGCAGCCGCAGTCGAGTACATCGTGAAACGTTTCTTTTTCCAATTCTGCCAGGATCGGCGGGTAGTCGTCCTTGCATAATTCATAAATCCCGGCGTGTCCGCTGTCGTAGATTTTGGCCGCCTGTGTAAATTCTTTGATCGAGAGCTGTTTATATTTTTCTGGTGTCATAAGAAGTTCTCCTTAACATTGATCTGATAGTTAGATGTCACTAACTAACACTAGCACAATTTTCAGAGAACGTCAAAAGGAAACTGCTTAACTGTTTGCCGGGGATTCGGTGTGGAAAATTACTTCCTTACCAAGCTTCCTGGCAAACGCTATCTCTTTCTTTACCTGTTCACCAATATAACCATGAAGATCAACTACATAAACCGCATCTGCAAGTTCTATCTTTTTTAGATGTGCCGAATTTAAAGCAGCTATCTCATCTTCACCAAGTTCCAATTTGTCTTCGTTATAGACACATTGCAACACACTCATATCATGTTTCGTCTCTAAAATGAAAGCCACTTTTTTCATCTCATTTTCAAATTTCATGCTTCCACATATTGTAACAATTTTCAAATTTTTTACCTCTGTAAATTTGAAGGCTACTTATTTCTTGTTTCCCCTCAAGTCCTGATCTATTTTCTATGAAACACTTCACGCAGAATGACTGTCATCAAAAATCGGATATTTTTTCTTATCGGCATCTGTGATTTTACGGATTGCCCGTTATTCTTATCCATTCCCTTGTTGCCTCCTTTTTGGCAACTATCTGAATATTTCCATTATCTCTTAATTGTTTATGTACGCTGTTTCCGTCATTTGTAGAAATAAATAACTTGCCGTCATACTCCATTACAGCACCAAATGGCCTCCCCGCAGGGAAATCACCATTTATTAAAAATAACCACATTCTTTCAAAAATTCATATGTTTTACTCATTACATCACCTCTCAAGATGCCGTTTTTTAAACTATAGTTTATATTGCATAAAATTTTCATTATGAACAAATCCAGAATTTGAGTATAACTTAACCCCCATATGGTGCGTATAATATTGCTTCAATGCCAGAACCAAATTTATTCCTTCCGCAAATTTTGAATGATCCAGTTCAACAAACTGGAAACTATTTAACGGATGTTCCTATGTGCTTGTCCAATCTCCACTGCGGTGCACTTCCATCATCGGCATAATATTCGTCCATTGCTATGATTTTATCATCTTTTGTTTGAATAAAGGAAGTTACATGGAAAGAAATACTTTTATCCCTGGGATAGATTTGCGTAACGGTGATAATTAACTCATTTACCCTTTCTGTCCGTTCGATAATTCCATCCCATTCTCCAGGGTACTCACAATTCGCAATAATATATTCATCCACAGTAAAATGTTCGTTAGTACAATGCCAATTTACATAGGCATCCTTGTGGAAATATTTTCTGATTTCTTCCTCATCCTGGGCAAGAACAGCTTTCCAAAATTGCTTTATATTCATGCTTTTCTCCTCACAATTACCAATTTTCTTAATTCTGCAAACTGGAAGTTCATAAATTCACGTATTAATAATTTAATTTACATCAATCGCCTTGTAAACTACTTTAAACTCCTCACAAAGAATTCTTGTTTGTCCATTGAATTCAATTTCTGTTTCTTCAAATTCTTTTGTAAAGAATTCTTCATGAACCACTCTCCAGTATGCAAGACTTCTGTCTCCTTCACCTTCCTTGTAGGCATGCTCCTCTGATACTTCATCAAATGGAACCACTGTAGTCTTAGTGGTTTGAATAATACAAACTGCCTCATCCTTTGAGTTTAAAATAACACTATAATCACCTGGCTGTGGTAATGGTTCCTCTTCTCCTTCAATAAAATACAAATCATATCCAGATGCAGTTGCTGTCTTAATTCCCTTTAATACAAGGTCTGCCAGCTTATCAGGTGCACCTCCAAATCCCCACGCCTCATAAGGCGTATCAATATCTATATTCTCTTTCTCGCAATATGCTTTCCATAATTCTTCTTCTCTCATAATTCTCCAATCTATTTTTTATTCTAATCAATAAAATATGAAGTTGTACAATTAACTTCCGATTTTATTGACGCTTGAATACTCTCTGCTTGAATGCTCTTATCCTAACACCATAGCGACTTGAAAAAACAAGTCCAGTTAGATTCCAAATAAATTTGCCAATAATGACAATAACAAAATTAAGACAACACAGGTTCCGATCAATACCTTATTTCGATTATTATGAACCCACGGAATTTTCTTTCCGATAAAATACAATGACACACTCAGCACAACCTCTACAAGCATAATCTTTAATATACCTGTAAATCCATCCAGGAAATTATGAAGCGTCCACTCTCTTTTCATCATACACATCAGACACCCTGCCGGGACTTACGAGACCCTCTTTTTCATAAAATCTTACAGTTGCTCTGGGTATTTCTAATAGCTGTTCTACCTCTTTCATTGTCATAAAACGTTCTCCTTCTGCTGTTTGATATGGCAACTGTAAGCTATAAACAGGGTTTACAGTCAATATGTTTTATCAATTTTCCTGTATTTTCCCCGCTATCGATTGACGCATTCTGATCTGAACACTCTCTAAACAGCTGATGCAGAATCTCGCTGCGCTTTTCTCCTTCGTCCGGCATCGTCTGATTATATTCCCGGCACAATTTCTGTGCGGCTGCTTTTAAAGACTTCGGCACATTCAAATTGTTTCCATTGTATCCCTGATTTTTTTGAATAATATCCCTGATCTGCATATTTCGTTCCATACCAATCCCTTCTCTTATAACTTACAATCTGCAAACAACAACCCTGCATTTCTATATTACCTGACCTCTGCTCCAAACGGCATCAGCGCCAACTTCGCAATCTTGAAAAACTGTTTTCCAAAAGGTATTCCGATAATCGTAATGCAGCACACAACACCTGCCAATGCATTTGCGACTGCCATTGGAATTCCCGATACGATCAGCCAGATGATATTGGCAATCAGGCTGACTGTCCCGCCGCCATATATCACTTCTTTTCCGAACGGCCAGAATGCCAGCCCCGCGAACTTGAAGCATTGCAATCCTACCGGTATGCCGATGATTGATATGCACCACAGGCAGCCTGCCACGATCCACGACATTCCACTCAAAAATCCTCCAAAGATAAACCAAAGTATGTTTCCTAATACACTCATATATGCTCCCTCCTGCAAATCCTGAACTGCTAACTGTATAATACAGATCTATTATAAATGATAAACGGTAATTTAACCAGAAAAAAGACAGCAATGACTATTTGACTATTTGATCATTGCTGCCCATCCTCTTACACCATCATTTTCGGTGTATCCCAGAGATTCAGTTTTGTTCCGATTCCTTTCTCCAGTGCATTTCGATATACGACACTGCCCCACGCCACATCTTCCGTCGGCATGCCTCCTACCGAATAAATTACAATCTCATCCTTCTTTCTATGTACCGGAATATTTCCGAGAAGAACATCTCCAAGGTCGTCGATCTGTTCCGGTTTCATTTTTCCCTCTGCGATCAGATCCTCCACATGAACTGCCGGAATCGGAATCGTGTGATATGCGTTCGGTTTCATTTCCTCTTCCCACGCCTCATACAGCATGATATTGTCGGTTACGGTCCGCGCACGGTTGATGATAAAGTCATCATCAAAACGCAGCGCCGCTGTCGATTCAATGATCGCACCCGGTTTGATCCACTCCTCCGCAATGTATGGATACAAAGACGGATCGCCGGTTGGCGATGAGGTTGATACTGAAACAATATCCGAATCCCGGACGGCTTCCTCTATGGTATCGACCGCATATATATTTAATCCCGGATATTCCTTTTTCGCATGGTCGATAAACTTTTCAAGAGAAGCTTTTCCTCTGCCTTTTACCTTTACATTTTTAAGCGTCGGTCTTACCGCGACCGCTGCCGCCAGAGCCGTCTTACTCATGACTCCGGGGCCGACTATTCCGATCGTCTTTGCATCTTCTCTTGCAAAATACTTAAATCCGACCCCCGGTACCGCTCCGGTCCGGTATGCCGATAAAATATTTGCGGACATAAATGCCAACGGTGCTCCGGTATCTTTGTCATTTAAAATGAGCATCAGGATGGATCTTGGCAGCCCTTTTTCTTTGTTCGCCGCATTGGATCCGTACCATTTCATGCCTGCCATATCAAATTTGCCTCCAAGATAAGCCGGCATTGCCATAAACCGGCGGTCCGGACCATCTACCGGCATCTCCGGGAACGGCGATTTTTCCGGAAACATTACCATACTTCCGTGGGAATTTCCATTAGCTCCACCCATGCGGTAATCTCCCACTTTCATAAGCTTAAACATTTCTTCCATTGCTTCTACGCAGCTTTTCATGTCCTTCACACCTGCTGCGATCATATCATCTTCACTTAAATATAAAAAATCAATCTTTGGATATCCCATCTGTTTTTCCTCCCTGTCTTATTATCTGCTGTTTCTTTTCTTATGCGCTGTAAGATACAACGCATTCTCCATTGCCATCACTTCATGCATCGCGATCGGCTGAAACATTGGTTTCTTTAATTTATATCTGCACCAGAATGCCGCATAAACTGCAAGCACAAGGAAAATTGCTCCATCAATCATAAATATTTTTGTCCGGACAGCCGGATTTCCATCAATATTCCAGATCATAAATAAATTCCCTGCAATTCCTATGACCGGAATCACGGATCCAAGCGGCACCTTAAATGTGCGTGGCGCTTTGGGTAATTTTTTTCTGAAAATCAGTACATTACAATTTGCGATCACATAAGACACCATCCAGAATACGATTGCCAGCGTGATCATAAAAGAAAGCGAATCACTCGTGGAAAGTCCTGTTGCATTGACAAGGATCATAATGGCACCGATCATCAGAACGCCTACATAATATGCCCCTCTTTTATTCTTCTTTAGGAAAATTTCCGGCATCAGGCTTATCTTCGCCATACCTGCACACATATAAGATAAAAAGCTGATTGCCGAATTTACTGTGCTGATCACCGCAAATACAGAAACCGCGATCATCCACAGGGATCCTGCATATCCAAGCAGCGATGATCCATATAAAATATGCGGCGAAGCGCTGCTTTCCAAGTCTTCCCATCTGCAATATCTTCCCATTCCACAGACAACAAGGATCTGCATGACAAGTATGATCAAAAGACTCATGACCATTCCAAGTGGAACATTTTTTCGCTCATTTCTTACATTTTTTGAGATGGGGATCACAAATTCACTGCCGATAAAAAGGAAAAACGCAAGCCCGAGAAGTGAAAACGTATCCGAAAATGAGCCGGCCAGATTCATCGGCTGCTCTACGATCTCTCCGGTTCCAAGCCCCAGTATTCCAAGAAGCCCCATCGCAACCAGTGAAATAATAAGTCCATACACCACAACATTTTGTATTTTGGCGAACATATCAATTCCAAGTAAATTTGCAACGATCAAAACCACCAGCAGCAGGATACAAAATACACTGGATGGTATTCCTGTATGAAATACCGAATTGATCGCATTTCCAAACATGGCACATTCCACCGACCCTGCGATCGACTGACACACAATATAACCGCCTACCATTGTTACGATCGTAACAAACGGGCCGATCCCGGCGAGTGTATATTGCGCCAGGCCTCCGGTCAGGTTCGGCATAAGCGCATTTAACTCTGCCATTGAAAGCGCCGTACAGATATTGATCGCGCACGCCAGAACCATAGAAACGATAAAACCTGTGCCAAGCGCTCCCGCGCCCTGCCCAAGCGACATAAGACAGCTTGTTGCAACTATCAGGCCAACCCCCGTAGACACTACACTTGGCAGCCCTAATTTTTTTTCATCCATATCAATCCCTCCTGATCTAAGGATTTTTCCTACAACGGGTACCTACAGGGCGTCCTCACCTTCTTCGCCTGTCCTGACACGAATGATATTGGTCAGTGGAACAATGAAAATTTTTCCATCCCCGATATGCCCGGTATACAGTTCTTTCTTGATCGTCTCGACCACCACATCAATGATCTCATCTTTTACCACAATGAGGATCATCTGCTTGGGCAGCAGCTCCATTTCCTTATTCTGCTCAGCCTCATACTCAAACGTTCCCTTCTGTACGCCACAACCGATCGCCTGTACTACGGTCATTCCGCTGACGCCTAATTTACTTAACGCTGCTTTTAAATTCTGCAGCCGGTTCATGGATGTAACTACTTCAATCTGTGAAAATCCCATATCATTTCCTCCTTTATAAAAAGCAAAAAGCGCCTGACTTTCCTGTCAGACGCCTTTGTCTACGTTGTTCATTCTTTTTGTATGATCCTGTTTTTATAATGCTGTTCTTCGACCAGATTCAGATATTTCTTTGGAGTGATCCCTGCGTATCTGGAAAAATCATGTATAAATTGTGGCTGGTCATAATATCCTAAAAACACTGCTGCATCCGTCATTTTATCCGGCGCGCCATAATTTAAAAATTCCAATGCTCTCTGAAACTGTATGATCTTGCAGAATGTTTTGGGTGAAAAACCCATTTCTTCAATAAATGCTTTGTTGATATATCGAACCGAATATCCGGTTCTCTCCTGCATTTCAGCGACTTTTATTTTACCATCCGATTCATAGACCATCTGTTTGATGGACTGCACCATTTCCTGCTTTCCAAACGGTTTTTTCCGCTGTTTCTCCGCTTTCGTATATGCCTCGATAAAGATACGGATCCTCTGGTAAAAATCACTTTCTTCCTCCAGTTTTGTAAGCCAGCCGAAATCTCCTCGAAGAACCGATTCGATCGGAATCTTCTTTCCCAGTAACTCCTTCATTGTGCAGCCGATCAGCTCCGGCTGGACTCCCGGCATAAACCGGATTCCAAACACTTCTTCCTTCCCTTTACATTCCTCACAGGTGTACACGAGCGGTGTTCCACACACATATCCCTGCATATGACCCTTTTCGTATTCAAAAAACAGATCAATGCATCCATCCGGAACTGTCCGCAGCGGTTTGTTTTCCACAATATGATAGCTGTAAAAGTGCGATATCCCCTGTTTCAGATAGATTTCCTGATAAAAATCCAGTGTATCAAACACAAAGTAGGGCTGCGTTGGACGAAGCCTGTCCTTTTTCCAGATCATACAGCATCTCCTAAAATCATCTTCTTACGAAATCCTTTGATCATATTTTAGCTTTAAACCGGTCATAGCGCAAGTCATTTAAATCCAAGGTTGTCTTTCCTGTCGTAATCAGTTCTGCCAGCTGATCCGCGGCTCCCGGCGCAATTCCAAATCCATGTCCGGAAAATCCGCACGCGAGCACCAGTCCTGGCACTTCCGCCACATTTCCAAGCACCGGAACACCATCCGCGCAGCGATCCATCCAGCCCGCCCAGGTTCTTACAATCTTCGCATTGGCAAGATCCGGGAAATACTTCATGATACCGCGGCAGATACATGGAGCCGTCTTGGAATAACAGATCGGCGTTCCATTATCCTTGGTGTATCCTTCCAGTCCGGAAGATCCGCCAAATACAAAGGAACCATGCTTTGTCTGATGTCCGTAGAAATCTGCCTCCGCCGTTCCAAGCATCTGATCAAACATATGCGGCTCTGCCTCTGTGACAAGTGCTTCTAACATTGCCTTCTGCATCGGAATGTCAATCCCGACTGTCCCGGCAATCGCTCGCGATTCATACCCTGCCGCCAGTACAACCGTTTCACCTTCAAACACATCCCCGGATGCACAGACCACCCGGCGGAGTTTTCCCCGGATCATCTTTAATTCCACAACTTCCTCTCCGGAAATAAAATGTACGCCAAGTTTTCTGGCTGTTTTGTAATATCCTAATGTCGTTGTGAGCGGATTGGCGTGTCCGTCCGTCGGACACCAGCTTGCACAGGTTACTTCCTCGGAAAGATAAGGATTAATGCTTCGCACCTCATCTCCATCGATCATCTTTACATCCAGTCCTACCTTGACCGCGCGCTCTGTCAGTCCGGTCAGGATCTGCTTATGTTTCTCCGTCTTTCCAAGACGAAGGTTTCCATCCTGATGGTACTCACAATCTACTTCCAGTTCCTCCGAAAGTGTCGGCCAGAAATTTTTGATGCCATACATCACAAGCGGAAGCTCTCTCGGATCACGTCCGGACTGTCTGACGCCGCCGCCATTTCTGCTCGAACCGCCGTTTCCAAAGTGGTCGGACCCTTCCAGACAGATCACACTCACACCACGTTTTGCAAGATAATAACTGATGGCGCAGCCAATAATTCCACCGCCGATAACTACTACTTCTGCCGTTTTATTCATGCTCTCCACCCTCCTTTGCCTCGTTTGCAAATATCCGCATTTCTATCGGACGCATCGGGACTCTCGAAGTCGCAGGTTCGAGTTCCGCCGGTGATACGCCAAGTTCTCTTGCCACAATGCCTTTAACCAGCTTTGCGCAGGTCTGTCCCTGACACAGTCCCATTCCCGTTCTTAAATATCTGCGGATCTCTGTGATCGTCCACATCCCTTCGTGAACCGCTTTGCGGATCTCCCCTTTGGTTACTTCCTCACAGCGGCAGATTAACATATCATCATCCGGTCCCGGAACAAAAGGACCGATGTCTCTTGATCTATCATTTACTGCATTCATACTTTTTTCCTCCTCTACTTAAACTGCATCACGCTTAACCTACTTTAAAGAATCTTGCTTTCATCGCATATTCTTTTGGAACGCGCATGGTAAGCAGGTTGGTTTTATCATATGCCTTGCTACTCTTTACCGAGACGACCTCTGCTTCACAGACTTTCTGTCCGTTCCTTCCAAGTGCCACACCTTTGGTACCTGCTTCCGGAAGCGGGAGAAATTCATATGGAATCGTAACTGTTGCCGTGCCATCACCGCAATCCTCATCCACGAGGAAAATTGCCTGTCCGGAACAGCTTGCTACACACATGCCGCAGTTGATGCACTGGGAGTTTTCCACAACGATCGGCAGTGAGGTAATATTGGAACCAATGGAAATGCATCCCTTCGGGCAGGCATCCTGACAGGGATTACATGGAATGTTCTGTGTACATTCCATAACCGGATGTATCCCGACCCTGTGTGTCACTCCCGGGAACCGCTCGATCTCATCATCTGCAACAAATCCGTGTTTTAATAAACTGGTAGAGATCGGTATGCCTTCCTCCGTTTTTTCGATCGCCTTTCCTCTGTTCTTCGGAGCGAACATCCCCTGACGCAGACCATCGAGCGCTTTGTCCAGAGATGCCAGTTCCGTATCCATCTCTGTTTTTTCGATATATCCAAGATACTCCGATGCTGCGATTCCTGCCATACGGCCTTCGATCATAGCGGAAGACGCTTCCTCAATACCGGATACATCACCTGCTACAAATACGCCCGGAAGAGAAGTCCTTCCATATTCATCACAGATCGGAACCTGACCACCGCGCTTTGGATTGTCCTCCATCCTGCATCCCGCCATTTTCAAAAGCTGGGACATTGGAGAAAGACCAACCGCCAGACAGATCGTATCCACATCAAAGTGTTTCTCGGTTCCCGGAATGAATTTAAAATTTGAATCCACTTCCGCGATCGTTACTCCGGTAACACAGTCCTCGCCTTCCGCCTGAACGATCGTATGCGACAGATAGAACGGAACTCCGGTTCTTGCAACTTTTGCGGCGTGAACGCCGTATCCGCCGACACGCGGTGCCGCATCAACCAGTGCCACGACTTCACATCCGCACTGCATCAGCTGAAACGAAACAACCAGACCTACGTTACCGGAACCAAGCATCAGCACTTTCTTTCCCGGTAAAACACCATGCAGATTCATCATTGTCTGTGCCGCCCCTGCTCCGATCACACCCGGAAGCGTCCAGCCCGGAAATGTAACCATATTTTCTGCCGCACCGGTTGCAATGATGATCGCATCACCCTTAAAGTGTCTGATCTCATCGCCTTCTTTGACCACGATCTCTTTATCCTGATACAACCCGATGACCGTTGCGTTTAACTCTACCTCGACTCCCACCTGATCGGCTTCGGTAAGGAGCTGTTCACCGATAACAAATCCTCTGACTTTTGCACGATGCTCTTTGGATCCGAAAAACTTATGGATCTGCTTGAACAACTGTCCACCCGGTTTTTCATTCTCATCAAATACAACAACTTTCAGTCCTCTTTTTGCCGCCTCAATGGCTGCTGACAGGCCGGAAGGACCAGCTCCGACAATTATCAAATCATATCTTTTCATCTTAGTGTCCTCCTTGTTCGTGAACTTTACTGTTCCGCAAATGGTTTATCACTGACACAATACTGCGTTCTGATATCCATTCCTGCCTTTAACGGTGTGATACAGGTTCGCACGTTCGGCACTCCATCCACAACCATAACGCAATCCGTACATCTTCCGATCGCACAGAAGATTCCACGCGGCTTGTGTTCTTTTTTTGTATATCTGTGAACCATAACTCCTGCGGCTTTTAATGCTGCAGCGATCGGTTCGCCTTCCATTCCTTCCATTTCCTTTCCATCAAATGTGAACTTGACGGGTGCTCCCTTTTCCTGGACGCCGAGTATTGGATGTTCTTTTATTCTCTCTGCCATAATCAACGCTCCCTTTCGTGTAAATCATAATTTTTTGAAGTTTCCAAAATAAAAAGCGCCTGCACAGATCTTCATCTGTCAGACGCCTTTGTCTATTGATATGTTCCTTTTGTTACATCTCTGATGTGTTTTATAATTTATATTTTATCCATATTTTTCTATAAAAATTGTAAAAATCGGAACTACTCAAGAATTTTTCTCAACATCTCTGCCGCATTCTCTTCGGTAACCGCGATCGGAGCCAGTACCGCCAACGGTTCTATCGCCACACGTTTCGCAAGTTCATCCACTTTTGTCATGTCCGTCGTGTACTCCTTTATCTGCCTGACACCGACCGTCTCATACGCAAATTTTTTATAATATTCCGCGGTCTTCTCCCCGATCTGCTGTGCAGTTTCTGTTCCATCAAAGGACGCACCTAAAATTTTTCCGATACTCTTTACTTTCTCCGGCAGGGCAGAACTGATTTTTTCCAGTACCACCGGAAGGGAATAGGCACAACATGCACCATGTGGAATATGATACATTCCGCCTATCACATGCGCGATGGAATGTCCCACATGAGCGCTGGAATTTCCTAACATCCATCCTCCCAGCGAAGCCGCAATATGCATTTTTGTGCGGGCTTCCATATTTGTTCCATCCGCCACTTCGCGCGGCAGACATTCCACAACGGTCTGCATAATCGATCGATTGATCATATCTGTCATTGGATTTGCCAACGCAGAGGTGTAACCTTCCGCCGCGTGGGAAAATACATCCAACCCTGTCATAATGGTAAGTCCAAGCGGCATTCCCGCGGCAAATGCCGGATCGATCACTGCAAATTCGCTCATTCCATTCACTACAAGAATTGCGACCTTGCTGTTGTTTGCTGTATCCGAAATGATAAGACCGTTTGACATTTCTGAGCCTGTTCCGGAAGTGGTCGGAACACTCATTAAGCCCAAAGACTTCTTCATTTCTTTTTCCGGATCTGCATAGTCTAAAATACTTCCTCCATTTACACGCAGAATATTGATTCCCTTTGCTGTGTCAATCGCACTTCCTCCACCGATGCCAATGACACAATCACATTCCTCTGCCTTGCAGAGTTTCGCTCCCTCATCTACAACTTCTGCCGGCGGATCCGGTAATACCTTATTAAATTCTGTATAGGCGATCCCCGCCACATTAAGGCTTTCCAACACCTGATCTATAATCCCCGCCGCTTTCACGCCAGCATCATAGACAACAAATGCCTTCTCCCACCATAAGTTTCACATTCTGCATGCATGTATAATTCACCATGTCTTTTCTCCTCCTACTAATCCGTAATTGCTGTAAGTTCAATTTCTACAAACTGTGTCGGTCGATTAAGTGCCGGCGTTGCGACCATCGTAAACAATGGCCGTATATCATGAAACACCTCCGAATATGCATCTCCCACTTCTTTTCCATATTTCATATCTGTGATAAAAGCTTCAACTTTTACGACATCTTCCGGCGCTGCGCCTGCCTTGGCAAGAAGCTTTACAAATTTTGCAAAAATATATTTCGCCTGCTCATAAGGTGTTTCTCCATACACCGTCCCATCCGGCTGTACCGCTGTTGTTCCACCGATCATGACAAATGGCCCTTTTTTCACCATTCGAGAATATCCTACCTTTTCTTCTAATGGTGCTCCTGATGAATAATTTGTTCTCTCCATCTCATCTATCCTCCTGTTTTTTCTGAAAAATAAAAAGACGCCTGGAAACCTGCACACATTCAGATTTCCAGACGCCTTTGTCTGACCACTACAAAGATGGTAGCATTGGGCGCATCTATATAATTGTAATTTTCGGAACTTTAGGTTCTATAATCCGCGTACTATATTTACATAATCCATATCCTAATATGCCTATGCGCTCAATGCATTTAACTGCTCCTCCATCCTGTCCGCCACAATATGCTTTTTAACTATCTTCGCACCGATCATTGCGCCGATCAATGCTGTAATGATAATTCCAACAAAAAGCACCAGTGCCCCCATGAAACAAGCAGATCAGAGGCAGCAAGTATTGCATCCCGTCTGCCGTCGGAAACAGAGTTTTCCGCCATGGACTTTGCGGCAATCGTATAAGGATATATTGTACTGCCAAATCTTTGCCTTTTTCTGGTTGTGGAAATTTACTGTATGATTTATGATATCCTTAACAGGTTTCAATACTTGTGTTACCAACATTAAGTAAAGGAGGCTTTAAATGTTATGCATTCTTCAATTGAAAATGCTTTAGAAAAATTGTCCGGTATTACACCAGCCGGTACAGATGGTTTTTATTACCAGGGACAGGAATTAGCTAATAAAAAATGTACGGAAGTTGCTGCATTTAAAGGAATTGATACCCTACACAAACTGTATGCCGTACTACGCCAAACATGGAAATCCGATACTGCATATCGTTCTTGTCAAACAGAATGGATTCCGACAGATCCATCTTATGGTCAATGTGCCATTACTGCTATGTTGGTCTATGATATGTTTGGAGGTAGTATTCACAGAATTCGAGTCAATGGTGGCGGAACACACTATTTTAATAAAATTGATGGTCATTATGTTGATCTTACCAGGGAACAATTTGATCTGTATGATATTCCAATAACTTATGAACCGAATGAATTAATGAATCGAGAATATTGCGGTAAAAATCCGGATACGAAATCCCGCTATCATCAATTACAGCGAAATATTATTTCATATCTAAAAAATGCACCTGACAGTTGCCAGACAGATAGTCATAGTTGATAGCAAATTGTTTTCAACTATGTAATACTATAAATATCAAGGAGGTGCTATTGTATGAAATTAGGAAATAATATTCAATTCTTGAGAAATAACATGTGTCTTTCACAAGAAGAATTAGCTACTGATGATATTCCTGCAAATGAAACTGACGATATTTCAGCAATAATATCCAGATATCTTTTATTCGCTCAACGTATAAATTTAAACGCAACTGACACAATGAACGGTTTACAAGATATATTTCTGAATGATATAGATAAAGAAAACGAATACTATCAACATTGGGGAGTATCCCAAAGTTTGTGTAAACCTCCAAACTGATGTAAGATAAAATTACTC
>ERZ1034873.202-NODE-202-length-36441-cov-6.320700_pt1 | contig 36441 bp, 27 predicted proteins | sample MGYA00520689_ERZ1034873 | MGnify/ENA primary metagenome ERZ1034873 (study PRJEB33766, sample SAMN09781722) | gut metagenome | biome: gut microbiome | host: Homo sapiens | place: Madagascar | study: EMG produced TPA metagenomics assembly of the PRJNA485056 data set...
ATGAGTGCGCGAGAGCTGTTGGAATGGTACTTAGATGGAAGAGCGGAAAATGGAAGAGTAAAAATCTTGTGGAATTATAGGAGAGATTATGTATTTTGAATTAAAGGAGAACAAACCACATGGTACAAAGGACGATCCGTTTAGCACATATCACATAAAGAATGCGGGGCGGTCATTTCAGATACCTGTACATTGGCATGACGAATTTGAAATTATATATGTAAAAAGTGGTTCCCTGCTTGTAAGTATATCAGGAGAGAACTATATTGGAAAATCAGGGGATGTGTTTGTTGTGTCGCCGGGTAATCTGCATTTCATGGGTTCACAGACCGGCACTGTGGATTATTTTACTTTCCTTTTTCCGTTAAAATATATATCTTTTCGTTCGAATGACATATTAGATGATAAATTGCTTGAACCACTAAATAACGGTCATCTGATGATAAGTCCAAGAGTAAAGAATACGGCAAAAGAACTGTGTGAGCAGTTAATTGAGATTGATCTGGCAAAAAATGATGAAAGGGAGTCGATCATAACGGCGCAGATAAAGACAAAAACAGTTCTATTACAGTTTATTCTTGAAATGTGGAAGAAAGGATTTGTAACAGAAAATGATACAAGTGGTAGAAATACTGTAGAAAAAGAGATGGTTTCATATATACAGCAGAATTTTACAGGGACGATCTCGTTAAAGGAATTTGGGGAACAGTTTCATCTCTCGGAAAAATATATATCGCGATATTTTAAGGAACATTTTCATATTACGATTTCACAATATGTAACATATTTACGCTTGAAGCATGCGAAACAGCTGTTACAGGATACTGATATTCCGGTTACAGAGATAGCAATGCAGAGCGGGTACCAGAATATAAGCTATTTTATCAGAAGTTTCAAAAAAACATATGAGGTGTCCCCATTGCAATATAGAAAAAATAAGTTGACTGAAATATAGTAATTTACATAAACAGCTTAGTCGGTATGCTTCAAATTGTCCTTACAATAAAACATCTATAAAGATCACCAGTTTAGCGGATTGCGCAGTGTATGCTGGATCTCATCCAGAATGAACAGCCTGACGTTAATGAGAGCCTTGGTATCACAAACTGAAAAACAGAGGAGAAAATATCATGGGTAAACAGGTTTTACTGATAAAAGGAAGCCCAAGGAAGAACGGAAATACGCCTGTTATGGCAGGTCTGTCATGGCGACGAGGAAAATAGATAAAATTATTGCAGGATATGTGTTACAATGGAATGGCGGTTTGCGATAAAGCAGTGGAAATTGCCGCAAATTCGCAAAAAATGCAGGAGAAGTTTGCTATGAAACGAAAAGTATTTAATATTATCCAGATTGGCGACAAGAGCAACCAGCTCAGCCGCATGTTTGATATTTTCATTACAGTCGTTATTTTTTCCAATATCCTGGTCATGTTTTTACAGACCTTTGAGGAACTGTCTTTTCTGTTTGGCTTTTTCCATGTGATTGAGATCCTTACGATCCTTGTTTTCTGTGTGGAATATGTGCTGCGGATCTGGACGGCGGATTATCTGTATCCGGGGAAAAGTGAGTTCCGTTCCCGGCTCAGGTTCGTGGTGTCGTTTGACGGGATCATTGATCTTTTGACGATCCTTCCATTTTTCTTCTTATCCGGTATGGTGATCTTTCGCATGCTGCGGGTGGCACGGATCTTTCATCTGTTCCGCCTCAATGCCAGATATGATTCCTTTAATGTGATCACAACGGTTTTGTATGAAAAGCGAAATCAGATCATTTCCTCGGTTTTTATTGTCCTGATCCTGATGCTGGCAAGCAGTCTGTGTATGTACAGTGTGGAACACGATTCCCAGCCGGAGGTATTTCGGAATGCGTTCAGCGGTATCTGGTGGAGCATGTCCACGCTGCTCACCGTGGGCTATGGCGATATCTATCCGATCACAACGCTTGGTCGGGTTATGGCGATCTGCATCGCCTATCTCGGAGTCGGAGCGGTTGCCATTCCGACCGGTATCATCAGTGCCGGTTTCGTGGAACAGTATCAGCGGAAAAGCAGCCTTTCCAACATCAGGGATGCGGATATCCATGAGATCGCCGAGATTTTTGTGGACAGGAATTATGCGGAAAAATCAGTAGAGGAAGTCGAAGAAGACCATCAGATCACGATCTTTCTCATCCTGCGGGAGGATCTGTCCATTTTGCCCCAGAAGGATACGGTCTTAAAGCTCAATGATATTATCGTGATACGGGGAGGGCAGGATGAGAAAAAATAACTTTTTCTTAGAGCTGTTCCTGTAAAATGAGAACATCCCATTTCTCAAGCATATCATCTTTGCCGGCAGTCTTTCCGGTGATAAGATCCGTTTTTCCGGAAAGGCTTGCCGGAAGCGGCTGTTTCTCGTCGGAGAAATTGATGACATAATAAAAACGTGTTGTGTCGCTTTCCCGGCAGGTAACTTCAAGCGCGGTGCTTTCCGGGATAACAGCGGAAACATCTGCCTCGGTAACAGCCTCATTTAAGATCTTTGCAAGTCCGGCTTCTTCTAACTGGCTGCCGATGTAGTATACATGACCTTTTCCGTAGTTATTTTTCGTAACACACGGCATACCTGCATAGAAGTCGTCCCCATAGGAAGCCAGTGAGCTTGCGCCTTCGAGATGGATGAGGTCACAGAGCATTCCACAGGAAAAGCTGGTGTTATCGTCAAAGACAGCAGAGTTTTTCTGCTCCGGGGCAAGGGCGTCGATCTCCTCGACCCAGATGCCTGCCATTTCGCGCAGCGGGCCGGGATAGCCGCCGAGGTATACATTGTCTGACTGACCAACGATACCGCTCATAAACGTGGTGATCAGTGTGCCGCCATTCTTAACGAAATCTTCAAGCGCCTCTTTCATGCCGTCCTTGATCATATAAAGAACCGGAGCAGCGATGATGTCGTATCTGGAAAAATCCGCATCAACAGGGATCATGTCAACGGAAATATTCTGCTTATAGAAAAATTCATAGTACCGGTGGATCTGGTCTACATATTTTAAATCTTCGGAAGGACCGCTTGTATATTCCAGAGCCCAGTAGTTATCCCAGTCGAAAATAATGCCGACCTTTGACGGATTTTTTGAGCCGAGCGTCTTATTGCCAAAGCTTTCGAGTTCTTTGCCAAGTTTTGCGGTTTCGCGGAACACGCGGGTGTTTTCATTGCCGACATGCGCGATCACTGCGCCGTGGAATTTCTCGCACCCGCCAACGCTTCTGCGGAGCTGGAAGAACTGGATCGTGTCTGCGCCGTGCGCAATGGTCTGGTAACTCTGGGCGCGCATCTGTCCAGGGCGTTTTAAGGAGTTGTATTTCTGCCAGTTCTGCTGGCTTGGCGTCTGCTCCATCAGCATAAACGGCGCGTTTTTCAGTCCACGCATCAGGTCATGTGTCATGGCTACCTGACTCCATGGAGTGTCATATGCCGGGTAGTTATCCCAGGAGATGATATCCATTTCTTTTGCCCATTTAAAATAATCAAGTCCCTTGAAGGTTCCCATCAGATTGGTTGTGATCAGCGCGTCCGGTACTACTTCACGGATCGCGTCGCGTTCCATCTTATAGTTGGAAAGCAGACTGTCGGAGAGAAAGCGCCTGTAATCAATGGAAATTCCGGCGAAAGCGGTCTTTTCCCTGCCAATGCCTTCACTGAGCGCGTTTGGCACAACGATTTCATCCCAGTCGTAGAGGGAATGTCCCCAGAATTCCATGTTCCATGCGGTGTTTAATGCGTCTAAGGTATGATATTTGTCCTGAAGCCATACACGGAAAGCCTTTTTACAGTTGTCGCAGTAGCATTCCGCACCATATTCATTGTTGATGTGCCAGCAGGTAACGTGCTCATTTCTGCCATAGCGTTCTGCCAGTTTGGAAGCGAGCACCCTTGCGTATTTCTGGTATACCAGTGAATTCGGGCAGGCATTGTGCCGTCCGCCAAATGTGTGATGGCGCCCTTCGTAGTCCGTACTCATGACTTCCGGATATTTTTTTACCATCCATGCCGGGAGCGCAGCAGTGGAAGTCGCAAGAACGATATCGTAGTTTTCTTCTGAGAGCATGTCGATGACTTTATCCAGATAGGAAAAATCATAAACATTTTCAGACGGCTGGATCTTTGCCCAGGAAAAAACGTTGATCGTTGCAGTGTTGATGTGTGCGTCCTTAAAAATACGCATATCTTCTTTCCAGACTTCTTCCGGCCACTGGTTCGGGTTGTAATCTCCTCCGTAGAGGATTCTCTTAAATTTGGATTCCATGATAAACCTCCTGATGTTGTGCTTTTTGAATCTATCTGACGCAGATAGTGCTTTTTGCGCCTTGCATTTTAAATCTCTTTGATTTATGCTTATCATAATACATTTGATTTGCCATTTGTATAACAGGAGAAACCATTTTATATAACATTTTGAAATAAGAGAAAATTATGGGTATTTATTTTGGAAATCATTTTGGCAGAGAGCCGTTTCAGTTTGACTCGGTTGGAAACCACTGGGAACAGGAGAGCGTTGCGAGACCGGATGGTTATCCGCGTTACCATTATCTTCAGACAGAGGCCGGATGTGGGATCGTATCGGTAAAGGGCGAGGATATCCTGCTTGAGCAGGGGCAGGGAATTTTATTAGCGCCGTTTGTGCCGCACAGTTACCGGGCAAAGCAGAAAGGCTGGATCACGGAGTTTGCGACGTTTACAGGCACGATGGAACCGTATTTGAAATCGATCATCGGAAGCGAGGACTGGATCTGGATCAGCGGGGAGAAAGGAGAGGAGATCGAACGGGTGATCGCAGAAGCGGTAAGGGATTTTGAGGAAAATGCCGCGAATACGAGACAACAGTCTTTGGATTGTTATCACATGCTCCTGCTTTTTATGGAGGGGGTTCCGCAGAGAACAAAAGAAGCGCAGCCTGTGTGGGAGAAATATGTTAAACCGGTAGCCGCGCGGATCGAATCTTCTTATATGGAAGATTTAAGCGCCAAAAAGCTGGCGCAGAGCGTTTACGTTTCCCCTCAGTATCTCTCCAGACTTTTTGCGCGCTATTTTAACTGTTCTGTTTATGAGTATCTGACCGGTTACCGGATCAACCGGGCAAAGGAACTCCTTATTATGAAACATGACAGAAAAGTCCAGGAGATTGCCCATGATGTCGGCTATACGGACGCAAGCCATTTCATTGTGATGTTTAAAAAACTCACCGGAATGACACCGGCAGAATTTCGAAAACTGCATGTGTAGCCGCACTTTTGCAGGGAGATTACCGCAAAATCATGGGAAAATGCAACGATATTTTACAAAAAAGAGCTAAATTGTAAAAAAGGCGTGGTAGTATACTGGAATTGCTTTTGCTATAATGATGTTAAAAATAAGAGCAAAGGTGGGAAAAATATGAGAAAACATTACATTGACAACATTCGCTGGATGACGGTGGTGTTAGTTGTAATCTATCATGTGATCTATATGTATAATGGAGTGGTAAAAGCCAGTGTAGCCGGACCGTTTCAGGAGGTACAGTATCAGGATGCGGTGCAGTATATACTGTATCCGTGGTTCATGGTGCTGCTGTTTATCGTTTCCGGTATGTGCGCAAGATATTATCTGGAAAAACATACAGACCGGGAGTTTGTACGTTCGAGAACCAGAAAATTACTTGTGCCGTCTACGATCGGGCTTTTTGTTTTTCAGTGGATCCAGGGATATTTTAATATGGCATTCAGTAATGCGTTTGATACGATGCCGAGCCAGATGCCAGGTGTCGTCCGGTATCTGATCCTGGTGGTCTCGGGAATCGGTGTACTCTGGTATATCCAGGTGCTCTGGATCGTTTCCATGCTGTTACTTGTTGTGCGGAAACTGGAAAAAGACCGGCTTTATCATATCGGTGGAAAGATAAATATCTTAGGTCTGATCCTGCTTGTGATCCCGGTGTGGGGCGCTGCCCAGATTTTAAATGCACCGGTTATCTGCGTCTACCGTTTTGGGATCTATGGATGCTGTTTTCTTCTTGGCTATTATGTATTTTCCCATGAAGAAGTGACGGACCGGCTGAAAAAATGGTGCATTCCGCTTGCCGCAACAGCGATCATACTTGCCGTTTGGTACGTTGCAGTTTATTTTGGAGAAAATTATCCGGAAAAACCGGTTGTGAACAGTCCGTTTTCAATTGTGTATGCATGGTGCGCGTGCCTTGCAATCCTCGGATGCATGAAAAAATGGGGAGACCGTACCTGCCGTTTCTTTGATTTTATGTCAAAAAAAAGCTTCGGGCTTTATGTGTTCCATTATCTGGCATTGTCAGTAATGGCGTATTTCTTAAAAGAGTATACACCGGTGACCGGATTTTTCACGTATCTGCTTTCCGCAGTGGCGGCGTTCGGCGGAGGACTGGCGCTTTATGAGATCATTTCGAGAATCCCGCTGTTAAACTGGTGTGTGCTCGGAATCAAAAAGGAGAAAAAGCATGTTTAAGGAAAATCTGATTTCCCTGCGGAAATTGAATCATATGTCACAGGAAGAACTGGCAGAGAAGCTTGGAATATCAAGGCAGACGCTGTCAAAGTATGAGACCGGAGAATCCATTCCCGATATTGAGCGGAGTAAAGCGATCGCGGATGCGTTTGGAGTGTCATTGGATGAACTGGTAAACTATGAAAACGGTCCGGACAGCCTTCCGGTGCCTCCGAAGGGCAGACACGCCTTCGGTGTGGTAAAAGTCGGGGAAAAGGGGCAGATCGTTATTCCGGCAAAGGCAAGAAAGGTGTTTGATATTCAGGCGGGGGATAATCTGATCGTACTCGGTGATGAGGCACAGGGGATCGCGCTGATAAAGGAAAAAGATTTTATGGCGATGGTGGAAGAAGTACGGAAGCAGAAATAAAAGTTTATATACTGCAAAGGAAAAATTGGATACGAAAGAAGGAGCGCGTCAGAAGAAAGAACGTGAGGTACAGTAGACAGTTATGAGACAGGAACTTTTGGAAGAATTGCTGATTGTATCAGAAGAAGAAAAAAGGTACAGATCAGGACAGGAAAATATTGAAGAACAGCTATATGCAAGGGAGTCAATCACGGAGGTTGAACGGGAAAAGCTGTTGCAAAGAGGGCGGCTTGTCACAGTGCGTCCTCACAGCCGTTTTGTGCATTTTCCGGAGCACAAGCATAATTATGTGGAGATTATGTATGTTGTGCAGGGAAGTATCACACATTACATTGAAGGGAAAGAGCTCACTCTGCAAAAAGGAGATATACTATTGTTGAATCAGCATGTGGTACATTCAATTAAGCGTGCAGAATATGAGGATATCGGAATCAATTTTATTGCACTCCCAGAATTCTTTGAAGTACCACTATCTATGTTGAACGAAAAGAATGTGCTTGCGGAATTTATCATTGGAGCATTGAGACAGAAGAATCCGGTTTCCCATTATCTCTTATTCCGCTTACAGGAAAATTTGCAGGTGGAGAATTTAATGGAAAACATGATTGCATCCATGTTGCATGAGCACGCAAATGAGGATATTATGAATCAGTATTCGATGGGGCTGGTGTTTTTGTATCTGCTTGAGCATCTGGAGAATCTGAGCCATAATTCATCAATCGACTATAAAGAAACGATTGTGCAGGCGGTGATTGCTTATATCAACAGTGACTGTCGGAATGCGAATCTCACAAAGATTGCGGAGGATACGCATCAGTCAGTGACGGTTTTAAGTAAGTTGATCAAACAAAAGACCGGGTGCAATTTTCAGGAACTTTTGCAGCGTAAGCGTTTTGAGACAGCAATACGCCTTTTGCTCGATACAGATCTGGCAATCGAGGAGATCGCATTGGATGTCGGATATGAAAATCAGAGTTATTTTTTCCGGCAGTTTCGAAAACGTTACGGAATGACACCAAGAAGGTACCGCGTGGAACATAAAAAAGATATACAGGTGCGATTATAAAAATGAAAGAAGAAAGTCTCTTGAGCGAACCGGATATGAGCCGGATCTGTTCAGGAGACTTTTTTACGACAAAAGAATGCTGGACGCAAATGAAAAAATGTCGGATTCTATTTGCTTTCATAAAAAATGTCGGATTTTAGTTAAGATATTACATTTGAATATATGTCGGATTACTATAAAATGAATTTATCGTAAGAGAAAGAAAACGCCTGATATCGAAAGGCGAATGAGAAGGAGTGTAAGAAAATGGACAGTGTAAATTTAAAGCCGACAGAAGGCAAAAATCCGGTCAGCCGGGCATTTAAGTGGTGTCATGCAACCTCAGTAAACGGAGGTGCAATGTTGATTGCGGCGGTGATCTCAAGCTACTTTTCTCCGTATATGACAGATACATTAAAAATTCCGGCAGCAGCGGCGTCTGTTATCATGTTTATTGCAACTTTGTGGGATGCGATTAATGACCCGGTCATGGGAGTTATTGCAGATAGGACAAATACGAGGTGGGGACGTTATCGACCATATTTTATTTTTGCACCGATTCTGCTGACCTTTTTTGCCACGATGCTGTGGATAGACTGGGGATTTACATTTACAGCAGTAAAGATAGCCTATGTTCTGATTATTTATATAGGATATGGTATGACAGTTACTATGTACACTATGCCACAGATGGCGATTCTTCCAGCGGCGGTAAAAAATACGCAACAGCGAAACATGATCGTTTCACTTGGCGGAAGCTGCATGGCGATTGCATTTACGATCGGCAGTACATTTACAACAAATATTACAGCATTTTTTGAAAATATGGGATTTTCCAATGGATATATTCCGTTTATGCTGTGCTGTGGTGTGCTGGCATTTATCTCATTCTGGGGATTGTTTGCGGCATCAAAAGGAAAAGAAAAATATTTAGTAGAACCGGAAAAAGGAAATCCGCTTAAAGAAATCGGAAGGGTATTAAAATACAAAGAAGTCTGGCCCAATATTGTTGCATGGATTATGGCGGCAATGGGATATGGGCTGATGTTTACGACATCGGTATATTACATGATGTATTATTGGGCAAGACCGGATCTTATCTCTGTCTACATGGGGATAGTATCGGTTGGGGCACTTATATCTATGGTCGTACTTATGCCGATTTTCTTAAAGGTATTAAAAACTGGACGTAGAGCGTTAGTCGTATCACAGGGAATATCCATTGTGTTATACATTATCTTATTTTTCTTTGGAAAGACCAATTTTATATTTTTGTGTGTGCTTACATTTATTTCAACCTGTACGTCATCAATGCAGAATGCATTGGTTAATATCTTAGTAAATGATACGATTGATTTTATTATGTTAAAAGAAGGAAAGTCTTCGAATGGTGTTGTTTCCTCTTTAAAAGGTTTTGCACAGAAATGTGGCAATACGATTACAAATTCCGGTGTACTTGCAGCCCTTGCAGCGACTGGATATATTGCAGGTGCTGTTGGAGGGCAGCCGAGATCAGCGATGCTTGCATTGAACTTTTTGAAATTTGGAGCACCAGCGGTGACGGGAGTTATTTTGATCATCTGTGTAGTAATTAGCCCGATACATAAATATACTGCTGAAATTGAAGAAATGAAAGCAAAAATGGAAGAGTGATATTATGAAAAAACAACAGAGAAAGTTAACCGTATTGGTTAAGCTTATGGTGCCGGTTCTTACACTTGGGCTGATCGCGATCTTGACAGGCGCGGTCGGACTTGGATCTATGGTTTCTATTCAAAAGGCAAGCAAACAGGTGTCTGAGAAAGGGGTTCGGGCGCTGGTCTGCTTAAATGGTGTAAATGAGATGTATAATCAAATGCAGAAGCTGTGCCTTGCGGCGTGTTCGCAACCGGATGATGAGGAATTGTGTGATTATATCCGCGGACAGTTCGAAGAATTTCAAACAGAGGCGACAGATTTCCAGAAAGAACTTCTGGCAATGGATGATTATTTTTCGAAAGATGATATGAGCATCATAAATGCGATCTTTGATGCAATGGATCAGGCGGGAGAAGAAGCAGTGGTACTTATGGAGCGGGCAAAGTCAAATGATCCGGACATCATGATCGAGGCAAATAACTCTACGACACAGTGGAGCATTGATATCGGAGATAAGCTGAAAGAGCTTTTAGAAAGCAATGATAAGATCATAGATCAATATGTGATCCGGCAGGATAAGGTATACAAAAACAACAAGACAGCAGCATCAGTGATGATGGGATTGTCGATCGTTATGCTGTGCATTACGGTACGGGTAGCTTATATTACAGTTATAAAGCCATTAAAGGAACAGGCAGCTCAGTTGGGTGAAATGATCCGTAAAATACACGCTGGTCAGGGGGATCTGACCATGCGTGTCGGGGTTGGTTCAAATGATGAGATCGGACAATCATCTGCGGCAATCAACGATTTTATAGAAACTCTGCAGGTTATTATGTCAAAGATCATTTCAAACTCCAATACACTTGACGGGGTGGTAGCGGATGTCACGCAGAGCGTATCGGTATCCAGTGACAAGGCAAATGATATTTCTGCCATCATGGAGGAACTTTCTGCTACCATGCAGGAAATTTCTTCCACGGCAAACAGTGTGAGTGCAAATGCAGTTACGACGGAGTCAGATGTGCAAACCATGTCAAAACAGACAGAGATTATTTCAAACTTTACGCAGGAGATGCGGAAACGGGCGGCTGCGTTGGAACAGACGGCAACTGCCAATAAAAACAATACGCTAAAAATCATCCACTCTATTACAGAGGAAATGAAGGAGGCGCTTGAAGAAAGTAGAAGTGTGGAGAAGGTTACACAGCTTACGGATGATATTTTAAGCATTTCAGGTCAGACGAACCTTCTTGCGCTCAATGCATCGATTGAAGCAGCGCGTGCAGGAGAATCCGGCAGGGGATTTGCAGTTGTGGCAGATGAGATTAGACAGCTTGCCGATTCAAGCCGTGAGGCGGCAAATAATATTCAAAATATTAATGAACAGGTGATGAAAGCGGTAAGAGGACTTGTAAGATCTTCTGAACAGATCATCTCATATATCAATGAGAGTATTCTTCCGGACTATGAGTCATTTGTCAAGGGCGGACAGCAGTATAGTGATGACGCGATCCATATCGGTGATACGATGCTGCGGTATAAAGAGAGTACGCATGGAATCTTAAAAACGATGATGGACATCACAGAAGCAATCGAAGGAATCAGTCAGGCGGTCGAAGAGAGCGCAGATGGGGTAACAGAAGCCGCTGTGAGCATAGATACACTTGTCCGTTCGATTGCCGCCGTGGATGAAAAAATGGATGAAAACAGCAGGGTCGCGGGAAACCTGAATGAAGAAGCCGCAAACTTTACCAGTATTTAAAAGAAAGCTAGGGGCGGGTCACAAAGGGTGCAAATACAGGTTCCGTATTCTTATGGTGTTTGCGGTACTCCTGCGGAGATATTTTATAGACCGAGCGGAATACACGGGAAAAATGATCCGCAGAGTTGTACCCGATGCGATCCGCGATCTCGCTGATTTTTATGTTGGTATTTAACAGGTAGTCCATTGCATCTGACAGACGCAGCCGCTTGATCAGTTCGGTAAAGTTGAGTCCGGTATTCTGTTTGATCAGGGTACACAGGTGGGGTTCACTGTAATGAAATAATTCTGCAAGCGAAGACAGCGAAAGCGTCTGATAATTGTGTTGGATATACTGCAGCACAAGTGAAAAATCCGTACCCATTTGATAATTATAAAACTGGATGGTCTGGCTGTAGTCTCGTAACAGCGTGGAAAACATCAAGTAGGTATAGCTGATGCAGCAGGTGTTGCTGTAAGCGTCTTTTTTGTTGGATTCGATGATCATATTACGAATGTAGCGTTTTAATTTTTCGTTCTTGTCAGTAAAGAACATCAGATAATTTGCATGGTTATCGCCCTGTAAAATTGTCCGGAAAAAGTAAGACAGAAGATCGTTTTTTGTCATAATAGAAAAAAATGTCGTATCAAAAGTGCTTTTTCGGATGCAGATCGTAAAGACGGTAGAATCGTCATCTATCAAAAAATCATGTTTTGAGTTTGGAGCGATGATGCAAAGCTCGCCCTCATGCATGATATGTTCTTCCTCTTCAAATACAAATCGTCCCTGTCCGTGTGCAACATAATTGATCTCAAAATAGGTGTGCGTATGCAGAGAAAAACGGGTATATCTCGGGTGGCGGATTACAAAGACATCTCTTACAGTCGGAATCATGTCGGCCTCCTGAACCGTCGGGGCAAGCGGTGCTCCATCATACAGATTCAGAGAAAGCGGCAGAGAATCAATCACTTTTTCAAATTCCGTATCGGTCATGTTGTCATAGTCGATATCTAAATCCGGCGGCGTGATCTGGTCATAAAGTTTTCCTTTTTTATATAAATAGGCGGTCATTTCTACAAATTGAAGCCGGTTATTGGTTCGATCATAATATGCTTTTAAATGTTCCTGAAACTCTCCATATGTCATGTAATAGGTCATTTGCAAAATCCTCTCATTTGTCGTATTGATAAAAAAAGATGTTTTTATGAATTTATTGTAACAGAGAAGTTATGCGCTCTGCAACAGAAATTGATAGAAAGATTTATGTATGAAAAAAAGTCGGATATAAGAAAAAATATTACATGGAAAAACAGATGACATATCGATAAAATACAAGTAGATTAAGAAGAAGGAGTAATAAAAAATGTTAAATTATAGAGAAAATCCATTTTATCTGAATGATGAGGAAATTGCCTGGGTTGAAAATACATATGACTCTATGACTTTGGAAGAAAAGATCGGACAGTTATTTTGTCCGATCGTATTTACCAAAGAAGAAAAGCAGTTACAGGAATTGGTTCAGACAAAACATATTGGCGGAATGTTATATCGGGAGGGCCCTGGTGAAGAACTGCGCAAAGCCCATATGGTTCTGCAAGACGCGTCAAAGATTCCGCTCCTGACTGCATCAAACTTGGAATACGGTGGGAATGGCTCGGCAGTAGAAGGTACATATTTCGGACGGCAGATGTTGGTGGCAGCAACTGGGGATAAACAAAAGGCATATCAGCTTGGAAAAGTAAGTACCAGTGAGGGAGCTGCGGTTGGTGTAAACTGGTCTTTTGCACCAGTGGTTGATCTGGATTTGAATTATCATAATCCAATCACCAATGTGAGAACGTTTGGGAATGACCAAAAGATGGTTATAAATATGGGAAGAGAATACATAAGGGCGGCAAAGGAAGAAGGAGTTGCCACAGCAGTAAAGCATTTCCCGGGAGACGGCATAGATGAAAGAGATCAACATCTTCTAACTAGCGTTAATACATTAAGTTGTGAAGAATGGGATAATAGCTACGGAGAAATCTATCGGGAAATGATAAAAGCTGGAACATTGACAATTATGGCTGCGCACATTGCGATGCCGGCATATGAAACGTATTTCGATAAAAAGGAATGCACCAAGATGATTCCTGCAACATTATCAGAGAATTTATTAAAGCATCTGCTTCGTGAAAAACTGGGATTTAATGGACTGATCACAACAGATGCTACACCGATGGCAGGATTCTGCAGTGCGATGGAGCGCAAAAAGGCAATCCCGCTCAGCATAGAAAACGGCTGTGATGTCATTCTTTTTAATCGGAATCTGGATGAGGATATCCGTTATATGATGGAAGGATATGCAGAGGGTATCTTATCTGAAGAGCGGCTGGAAGAAGCGGTAAAACGTATTCTTGCGACTAAGGCGGCGTTAAAGCTTCCGCAAAAGAAAAAGGAAGGAACACTCGTTCCGAAAGCGGAAGCGCTTGGTATTTTACAGTGCAAGAAGCATGTAAGCTGGGCAGCGGAATGTGCAGATCAGGGTGTGACCTTAGTGAAAGATACGCAGGATCTACTGCCGATACATCCGGACAAACAAAAGCGCATACTACTTGAGATCATGGGTGATTTTTCATCAAATGAGCGTGTGACAGGTTATTTTAAACAAAAACTTGAAAAAGAAGGATTTGAGGTGACCGTATACAAAAATGAGGGATTTGAGGTCATGGAAGACACGGTCGAAGAGTTTAAAAGCCGCTATGATCTGATCCTTTATCTGGCGAATATTGAAACGACTTCCAACCACACGACAGCGCGTCTGAATTGGCATACAATGTTTGGACTTGGAAATAATATGCCTTGGATGGTGCATGAAATAGCGACCATGTTCATCAGCATAGGAAATCCGTATCATTTGTTAGATGCGCCAATGGTAAAAACATATATCAACGGATATTGTAATTCTGAATATGTGATGGATGCAGTTATGGAAAAGATCATGGGGCGCAGTGTATTTAAGGGAACATCTCCAATAGATCCGTTTTGTGGAAGAACAGATCTGAAATTTTAAAGGAGGTAATGAAGTGAAGATTACAAATCTGAAGATAAACGGGATCAAAGATCCAATCGGATATACGTTTGACCATCTGCTATGTTCCTGGAATGTGGAAGAGGCGCAGGGGAAGGAGCAGACCAATGCCGTGATCGAAGTCAGTCTGATAGAGGATTTTAAAGAACTGGCATATCGGAAAGAAGGCAGGGATCTCAAACAGAACGGTGAAAAAATAGAAATGGAGTTAAAACCGCGCACTACATATTATTACAGAGTCACGGTGGAGTCAGAAGCAGGAGAATGTGCTGTAAGCCGGGCAGGGGTATTTGAAACCGGAAAGATGAAAGAAGAATGGACAGGCAGATGGATTACTACGCAGAAGGAAGATAATTTTCATCCTGTTTTTGAAAAAGAATTTGCGGTAAGCAAAAAGGTAAAGAGAGCACGACTTTATATCACTGGAGTAGGGCTTTTTGAAGCATATCTGGATGGGGAAAAGATCGGAAATGAATACCTAACACCATATATCAGCAATTATGAATCGGAGATTCAGGTTATGACGTTTCCAGTCGAAAAATATCTGAAAGATCAAAAGGAACATAAACTTTCTGTTATCTTGGGAAAGGGCTGGTATATGGGAACTTTTGGCCTTGAACTAGAAAAGAATAATTATGGAAACAAAATGGCTTTGATCGGGGAACTTCACTTGGAATATGAAGATGGAGCGCAAGAAATCATAGCAACAGACGACAGCTTTGTGTATTACGGATCGGATATTAAGGATTCTGGGATCTATTTGGGGGAAATTTTAGATCGGAAACGCTGGTCCCAGAAGAAAAACGAAAAAAAGAAAGTTGTCGTATTAAACCAGCCGCAAATGTCTGATGCGACAAGAAATCTCGCGGTTTCACATCTGAAGGATCGTTTTAGCCTTCCGGTTGTGGAAAAAGAGACATTGCCGGTCAAAGAGATCATCTATACACCTGCAGAGGAAATTGTGCTTGACATGGGACAGAATTTCGCCGGATTCATGGAATTTGATTCGGATTTCCCCAAAGGAACAAAGATTATTCTTGATTTTGGTGAAATATTGCAGAATGGAAATTTTTATAACAAGAACTATAGGGATGCAAAAGCGCAGTTTGTCTATGTGTCGGATGGGAGAAAAGAAAGCGTACGTCCGCATTTTACTTTTTTCGGATTTCGTTATGTCCGCGTGACAGGCTGGCCGGGTGTACTGGAAAAAGAAAAATTTACAGGAAAAGTCATCTACTCGGATCTTGAACGGACGGGAGATATCATAACTTCGGATAAAAAGATAAATCGTTTGTACCAGAATACTGTATGGGGGCTAAAATCCAATTTTATCGATATTCCGACAGACTGCCCGCAGCGGAGCGAGAGGCTTGGTTGGACAGGAGACGCACAGGTGTTTGCACCCACAGCAAGCTATCACATGGATACGAGGGCATTTTTTCATAAGTTTATTCGGGATTTGCGCGGTGAACAGCAAATACTTGAAGGCGCTATACCGAATTTTCTGCCGAATATGGGACATAAGAAAGATACGGGAAGTGTGTGGGGAGACATTGCAACATTTCTTCCAGACACATTGTATACCTATTACGGAAATGCAGAAGAAATGGAATATTGTTATCCCTTGATGAAAGACTGGGTGGACTATATTGATCGCAATGATGCTGCCAGAGGAAAAAGAAAGTATCTGTTTGATTTCGGAGATACATTCGGAGACTGGCTGGCTTTAGACGGTGCCACACCAACCAGTTTTAAAGGAGGTACAGATGATACTTATATTTCATCTGTGTATTATTACAGGTCAGTCCAGATTGTCCGTCAGATGGCGGAACGGCTGAATCGGAAAGAGGATGCGGCTTCTTATGCGCATCTGGAGAAAAAGATTAGACAGGCAGTGCTGGATGAGTTCTTTTCACCAACAGGGCGGCTCGCAATCGATACACAGGCAGCGTATGTGATCGCTCTAAAGTTTAAAATCTATATTGATAGGGAAAAGCTGATCGCACAGTTTAAGGAAAGACTCAAAAAAGATATGTTCCAGATCAAATGCGGTTTTGTCGGGGCACCGCTGTTGTGCAGTGTGCTTGCAGAGGCAGGACAGTATGAACTGGCATATGATTTCCTTTTAAAAGAGGGATTTCCAAGCTGGTTGTACAGTGTCAATCTGGGGGCAACTACGGTCTGGGAACGCTGGAATTCGGTAATGCCAGATGGAACGATTAGTGATACAGGCATGAATTCGTTAAATCATTATGCCTATGGTTCAGTAATGGAATTTGTTTATGCCTATGCCGCAGGTATCCGCCCGCTAGAGCCAGGATTTCGAAAGGCGTTGCTAGCACCGCATCCGGACATTCGTATCCCAGAAATGGAATGCAGGTATTGGTCGGCAAATGGTTTGTATGTTTGCAACTGGCGTATTGAAAAAGATGGGAAATTGTCCATTCATGTAGAAATTCCGTTTAACTGCGAAGCAACAGCAGAACTACCGGGATATGAACAGGAACAGATAACACTTGTGGCTGGCAATTATGATTTTTCGTATTATCCGAAGAAAGATTTCCGCAAACCGTACTGTGAAAACACAACGCTTGCAAGACTGGCAAATGATGAGAAGGCTATGCAAATACTTGGAAAGTATACACCAGCACTGGCAGGGATAGCGGCATCAAGAGATCCAGAAATGGGAGCTAATTCACTCGAAGCATTGCGTCACATGACATTCTTGCCGTTTGATCCGGATGCGATGGAGCAGGTAATCAAAGAAATCAGCGAGATCATTGTAAATGAATAAGATATGGTGATAATGATGGAAAAAACAATTCGATTGAGTACTACGAATGATGTCTTAAACTTATGGCATATATGCAATATGGCAAAAGCTGAATGCAAAATTGGATATATGGATATGAAAAATGGATGGAAAAATGGGGATATGTTAGAGGATCTGTGCAGCTTTCAGTTTGGAAAGCGGCTTAGGATACGGGTTCAAGGGGAAGATGAATTTGAGATCGCAAAGATGATACGAAAATATGAATCTTTTTGATCAGGACGTTTCCTAGACAGAAAATAAGGATAGTTTTTCGGTCTAATCAGAGCCTAAAAAACTGTTCTTATTTTTGTTACGATCTATTTGAAAAAGAAATTAGGAGGCAAAAGAATGAATGCAGTTATTTTTGATTTGGATGGGGTTATCTGTTTTACCGATCAGTATCATTTTAAAGCATGGAAGCAGTTGGCAGATTCGATCGGTGTATATTTTGATGAAAAAATAAATGACAGGCTGCGTGGGGTGAGCCGTATGGACAGTCTGAATATTATTCTGGAGCGATCATCTAAAAAATATTCTGAGGAAGAAAAAGAAAGGATGGCAGAACAGAAAAATGCAATCTATGTGAAATTATTGGAAAATATGTCACCGGAAGATCTGTCGGATGAGGTGAAAGAGACATTGGATGAACTTAGAAAACGCGGATATAAACTTGCGATCGGGTCAAGCAGTAAAAATACAAAAAAAATCTTAGGTCAGATCGGACTAAAAGATTATTTTGATGCGATCAGTGATGGGACGAATATTGCAAGATCTAAACCGGATCCGGAGGTGTTCCAAAAAGCGGCGGAAATGCTGGATGAAACACCAGAAAGCTGTCTGGTGGTCGAAGATGCTATGGCAGGTATTGAAGCGGCGTGCAAAGGGAATTTTCAAAGTGCTGGGATAGGAGAAGCGGCAAAACATCCGAATGTGACGTATCCGATCCGGACATTTTCGGATCTTTTAAAATTATGCCCTGCTTTGCAGTAACAGGACATAACGTATTATTGAAAAACAGGAGAAATCTGAATCAGCCGGATTTCCAAAAGTTCTAATTGAGCATCTAGTTTCAGGATTCCATCAGTGGAGACTTCGGTCAGAGATTGATGAAAACCAGGAACAGATGCTTTTTTTAGCAGGTCATATTCTTCCGGAGAGGTTGGCTCCAGAGCACCCATAGAGACCCATTGGTCAAAAGAACTTCCGTGTTTTCGATTTACATAAGTTTCTGATATCTTATAGGAACCTGCCGGGATATTGGAAAGTGTGAGACGGATATTTATGGGATCAGAATTAGCGAATACCGTATAGCGATCCGTCTCTGTCATATCAAACCGTTCCCCATTCGCATATAAATAGGTAAAATGTTCATAATTGTACAGCATGATCTGATAGCTTTTATTTTCCATTGTAATAAAATATCCGTCACCACGTCCCAGAAAATTCTTTCCAAGTTTATTTAATAGTAAAAATGCATGAAAGCTCGCTTTGGGGATCTGATTTACCGTAAAGAGGCCTAAGCCACCAAAAAACAGTTTGTCAGGAAGCGGACCATCAGACATAAGATCTGTCAGTGCCTGATAGGTAAAGCTTTCAAGCCGGTCATAATTTTCCAGTATGTTTTTAACAATATAACAGGATTTAAAACAGGTGTCGTTTAGCAGATCCTGTTGACTGGGAGTGTTATTCCATTCCGAAAGATAAATGGGTATATTTTTTAATCCAAGCTGGCGGCGTTCACGCAGAACCTGCATGACAAAGTCCTTCAGCCCGTCCGGATTTTCCAAAAGGCTCATAGTGTATACGAACCCGAAGGACTCTTTGGAGTAGTTTTTAGAGGAAAGCAGGCGGGTATCATAATAGGTAAAACTAAGACAGTCCGGCAGGCAGTCATTAGACTTGCACCAATCCAGAAAATGTAAATACCAGTTCGTGTGCTCCTCACTGACGATATAGTAAGTCGGCGGAAAGCAGAATTCAATGTCTTGGCAGAAGCCTTTTATGCATTGATAGGTCGCTTTATAAAAAAGAAAAAAGTCTTTTTCTTTTGCAAATCCAAACAGGTCGGTAGTCGTATCGGGTTGATTCCATAAACTGAATTTCCAGCATTTTACAGTTTCTAGTCCATAGCGTTTTGTAATATGCACGAGAAACTGGTGTACTAGCCGACACCATGCATCAATGGATTGCGGCTGGCTGACATTGGCACCGAAAAGCCGTTTGTTCGGATATTTTGCCAGCTTTTCCGGCATATAGGAAAGCTGGATATATGGCTTTAGATGATGGAGTTTCACAAAATCTAAAATTTTGTCAATATAAGTAAAGCTGTAAATGGGAGTTCCGTTGTAGGATTCATTGTATACATGCAGTTCGTCCGAAAAAATACCGTTTAATTTAATGAATTCAAAGCCGATCATCTGCTGGATCTGGGCAATCATTTCCTGTACATCAGAGATGAGGATATCACTGGTTCTCCCGACAGTCATCATTTTTTTCCAAGTATGAATAAGCCGATAGGAGCTTTGACCGATAGTAAAGGATATCTCCTTTGTCCTTTTTGGTGAAATTACTTTAGAGGAGTTTTCATTTATCAGATATTTTTTTAAACCGGCAATGTAATTATGCTGTTCAATCCGCTGCGCAGAGGAGCTTTTTTCTGTTTTTTGTTCACGACGGTAATCCTTTGGCAGCATATTATATTCTTTTTTGAATGCAGTAACAAAGGCATGACTGTTTGGGAAACCGCTGTCGATTGCGATAGTATCAATGTTTTTATCTGTAACCGTAAGTTCTGAAACGGCATGCATCAGCCGGTACTGGTTGAGATAAGTAAGAAAGTTCATGCCATAGTATTCTGAAAAAAATTTGGACAGATAAGGGACAGAGAGATGTACCTGGGCAGCAACTTCGTTTAAAGTGAGATTTTCCGTATAGTGCTGCTGAATGATTAGAGATATTTCAGAGATGCGCATGGCATATTTGTAGTTTTTCTTTTCTTTGGCAGTAGAAAGTTTTAAGCGGAAATTTCGATAGAGAACCTCCATCACACTATAAATGTATGCCCAGTTTCGCAGTTCATATCCTTCCTGTTTATCAACGTTTGTCTTTATGATATGGGCAAGTAAAGATCGTAGGCGGGCTAAAGCCTTGTCATTATCAGAAACCGTACTGACGCAGAAAAAGCGTGGATGTGATGGAATAGGAAGAATTTGCTCAAAAAAGGACTGATTAAACAAAACGGTTACGATCACGCAGTTTATGCCGTGCAGTTCGTGCAAGGTAAGTGGATTGACACAGAACAGGTCATCACTTTTGAGGCTGTATATATGTTCTTCCATTTGTAAACTGCAGCTTCCAGAAACAACCATCGAAAGCTCAAAGTAGTTATGCATTTGCTGACGGATATGATCGAAACGCTGCATGGTGCACCGGATCGGCATGTGTGAATTGGAATCTGTAATAATATAATAATTTTCAGCCATAAAAATCCTCCTAAAATGCCAAATAGTATGGAATATATTAATTAAAACATATATGTAATTATAAAATCAATAAAAATATAGGATTTTTAATCTGTTTTCGTAGCTGAGTGGAAAAAAATCAAAAACCGAAAACAATGCAGATAAAATATATTAAAAACTGCACGTAAATACAATAAAAAACAAAATTATATGAAATAAGGCAGGAACCTATAATGTACGTAAAGACGAGGTGAAAAGAATGAATGAACCAATATTGAAAGTAGAAAACATGAATAAGAAATTTGGAAGTACGGTGGCATTGAATGATGTGTCACTTACGGTTTATCCGGGAGAGATCAGGGGACTGATTGGAGAGAATGGTTCTGGAAAGTCAACCATAACATCTATTGTTGCCGGAATGCAGAGCAGAGATAGCGGTACGATGATATTTAAAGGAAAAGAATGGAAACCGCTTAGTATGATCGATGCACTTCACAGAGGAATCGGAATGATCGTACAGGAGAGCGGAACGATTCCGGGCATTACCGTAGCTGAAAATATTTTTCTGGCAGAGACGGAACGATACAAAAACAAGTTGGGACTGATTGACCGGAAACGGATGAATCAGGATGCAACAGCAGTTATGAGAAATATCGGAGTAAAAGATATTACAGGAGATATGCAGATGCAGCAGCTTGATTTTCAGACAAGAAAACTGGTGGAGATCGCAAAAGTGGTCATGAAACAGCCGGAAATACTGGTCATTGATGAGACAAGCACAGCTCTTTCACATGATGGCAGAACTATTTTGTATGACATTATGAATAAATTACGCGAAGAAAAAAAATCGGTGATCTTTATCTCACATGATCTGGAAGAGATCATGGAAGTGTGTGATACGCTGACGGTTTTAAGGGATGGAAAGATCATCCGGACTTTTGAAAAGGAAGAATTTGAACCGGGAGCGATCCGTGCCAGCATGATCGGTAGGGAATTGCAGGGTGATTATTACCGAAGTGATTTTAAGGCAACTGCACAGGATGAAGCAGCATTGGATGTGAAAGAACTTGTGTATGGAGATCGTCTGAAAAAAGTATCTTTTCAGTTAAAGAAGGGAGAGATTGTTGGAATCGGAGGACTTTCTCATTGTGGAATGCATACGCTTGGAAAGGTATGCTTCGGAGCTTTAAAACCGGAGCAGGGAAGTGTTACGGTGGCAGACGGCACAGTTATATCGACTCCGGCAAATGCGATGAAACAGCATATTGGATATGTGTCCAAAGATCGTGATGTAGAGTCTTTATGTCTGAATGCAAGTATTGAGGATAATATTTCGATCGCTGGCATGAGCCGGTTTGCGGTTAAAAAATTTCTGGTTTTGAGAAGCAGGGAAAAGAAATATGTGGATCAGCAGATCAGAGAATTATCTATTAAATGTGCAGGCAGAGATCAGACAGTATCTCAATTATCCGGTGGAAATAAACAGAAGGTTGTTTTCGGTAAATGGATCGGCTGCGGAAGTGAGATCTTGATCTTAGATTGCCCGACCAGAGGCGTTGACATCGGTGTTAAGCAGGCAATGTATCAGTTGATGGTTAAGTTAAAGAATGAAGGCAAATCCATTCTGATGATAAGTGAAGAACTTCCGGAGCTGATCGGTATGAGCGACAGGATTCTGATCATGAAAGATGGAGAGATCACTAAGGAATTTACAAGAAGTGAAAATCTTTCAGATTCACAGATTATTGAATATATGATTTAGGAGGCACAAAAGAATGACAAGAAATAAAAAACTGTTTATAGGGATGCTGCCATTCCTGGCGCTGATCGTACTGCTTGCAATTTTTTGCGGGATTGTAAGCGCAAAAGGTTATCGGCTGGATATGTATATGAAGATCATATTTAATGAAGGAATCGTTTTATCCATTGTCGCGACCGGAGCAATCTTTATTTATACGCTTGGCTCGTTCGATATCAGTTTGGGAGCGGCAACTCTGTTTTCGGCAACGATCGGTGTTGTAACGTATAATGCGACCGAAAGTATTGTACTTATGATTGCTGTGATCATGCTTACTGGTATCGGATGTTCACTGCTGAATTCGGTACTGGCATCTATTTTTCATATACCTGTATTTGTGACCACAGTAGCAATGATGTCGGTTTTATCGGCAGTAGCATCACAGATCATTACCACAAAAGGCGGTGCAGTCGGTGGAATCAGTATTCCGAGCGAAGTAGTAAAAGGACTGGATACATCCGGGTTCAAGATTCTTGTGCTGGTTGTCTGGGTTTTAGTTTGTACGTTTATTTTTAACTATACAAAGTTTGGAAGATGTGAAAAATTTGTTGGTGGAAATCCGATCTGCGCACAGCTTTCGGGAATCAAATATAACACGTATGCGATTCTTGGATTTTTTCTGGCAGGAATCGGTGTGGGAATCGGGGCATTTATGACGTTAGTGTATACGCCATCGGTAACGACAACGACTGCTGGAGATATCGGAATGAATATTATGGTAGCAATCGTTTTTGGCGGTATGCCGATTTCTGGTGGTGCCCGATCAAAGATATACGCGGCAGTTGTCGGTGGCTTTTCCTATATTGTACTTAACAATATACTGGATCTTTTGATAGAGTCCACTTCGGGATATGGGATCACACAGATCATCAGTGCAGTATTTTTCCTGGTGGTTGTATATGTCGCCAGTGTAAATTACCGTTCTGAGATGCTTCCGAGATAACGATGTATTTAACACATAGCTGTTAAAGATAAATTTTAAGAAATTAAACACAGGGAGGTAACAATTTATGAAACGAGCAATGCAAAGATTTTTAAGTCTGGGAGTGGCAATCGTTCTGTCATTTACCATGCTCACGGGATGTGGAAACAGTAATGATGCAAAAGGTGAGTCAAGTGAAGAACCGGCTGCGGCAAGCGACGGTGTAAAAATCGGTGTTCTGGTGCAGGATGTAAGTGGAGAAGAGGCGTTAGGATTCCGTGCATACTATGAAGATTATGTTGAAAAACAGTATGATGTAACCTTTACATATACCGAGGAACTGACGGATGCGGCAAGTGAAAAGTCTGCAATCGAAAAGTTTGCTTCACAGGGGTATCAGGCGGTCATATCTTTTTCCAGCAATGACCGTGCACTGCAGATTGAAACCTGCGAGGAAAATAAGATTTATTATGTAGTTGCAGCGGGTAACTTAGACGAGGATCAGTATGAAAAATATAAAACCTATGAATATTTTGTAGGACAGGTCGGACCGAGCATGGATACAGAGTACCAGGCAGGTGTAGAGATGGGAAAATATTTTGCGGATAAGGGTATAAAAACCGTTGCTGTTTACGGAGCATTTATTCCGAATCCGATGCATGTATATCGCGTTGCAGGAGTGCTGTCCGGTCTGGGACTTTCTTATGGAGGAGCAACCGAAGAGGCAGATGTAGTGGGTCAGATTTTTGCGGATCAGAGTCTGGATCTGTCAAAGATTACCGGGGACATTCAGGTAGTTTCCTATCTGCAGGGGTATGGAGATACTACAACGGACGAGATCAATGCAGCTATTCAGGCAAATCCGGAGGCGTTTATCTCTGTTGGTATGGCAACAACATTTTTTACACAGCAATTAAATGCGGCAGGTATTGAATTTTCTGATATTGATTCCTTTACAAATGGAAATGGTGAAGCAATTAAGAGCGGAAAACTAGTATATCTTGCAGGTAAGTATTCTTCCAGTGTAGGACCGGCTTTTGCACTTGTTATGAATGCTGTGAATGGAAATGTGATCCGTGATGCAGAGGGAAATGCAATTTCTGTCAGCCAGAATTATCTTGTGGCAACGGACGAGGAGAGCTTTGACAAGTATTACGTGACAGATAATGGAGATAATCCGATTTACAATAAGGAAACACTGGATACGATCATTGGTGATTCTGTGACCAGTGAAGATATTATCAAGCTTGCTGAATCAAAATAGAGGGGCTTTTTAGATAGCACGGCTCCCCCCAAAAAAAGAGCCGTGCGTTCTCAGAAGAGATGAAAGAGTTTATCTTTTCTGAGAGGTATTGATACCAATTTCCCAAAAAAGAAAAGAGGAGATAGATAATGAGTAAAAAAGCAAAAAAGCACTGGATGAAAAATGTAGCCGGAGCACTGGTGATCCCTGTATTTGCGGCAGTGTTGCTGCAGGGGATCTGTATGGCAAATGGAAGAACGATGATCGTGAATATGGTCAGTTTTGACAATTTTATGGTTTATACGGCGATCGTCATGATTACAACGATCGCATTGTCTGTGAATTTAAATAGTGGACGATTTGATTTTTCGCTGGGTTCTATGGCAATTCTTTCTTCGGTTCTGGGCGCAAAGATCAGCTATGGTATTCTCGGCGGAGGAAGCGGAAGCGCACTGCTCATGCTGATACTGACCATAATTTTTGGAATGCTGCTTGGGCTGTTATCTGGATTATTGTATATTGCGTTACGCTTGCCTCCAATCATCACATCTCTTGGCGTTACACTTATTTATGAAGGAATTATTTTCACGATCACCGAGGGACGTTATGTCATGAAAGAAGTGCAGAATGCATCTATGACGGCATTTACCGGAAATTGGATCTATGCAGCCATTATTATTGCAGCCGTTTTAGTGATCTGCATTGTGATCTTCGATTATACAAAGTTCGGCTATGATTATAATGCTTTAAAAAACGGGCAGAAAGTTGCCGTAAATACTGGAACGAAAGAGATCTTCAATGCGGTCGGCTGCTATGTGATCTGCGGCGGACTTATGGGATTAGTCGGATATTTAAATGCGGCAAGAAATGCAACGATCAATGGCGGACAGCTTAATTTTGGTTCCATCAGTATTATGTTTACAGCGTTTTTACCGATGTTTATCGGTTCGTATATCAGCAGATTTACCAATGAGAAAATCGGTTTTTTGATTGCGGCGGTATGTATGTCCATGCTGAATTCTACATTTGCGGTATTTTCAAATGAGGTAAGCGCTTCCATGCAGGCAATCATCAATGCGGTACTGTTAGTAGTTTTCCTGATCTATCTGAGCAACGAGCATTTACTTGCAGAGCTTTTTGGCAGAAAAAACAAACAGAAGACGGAGGGAAAATAATATGATCAATTTAATGAAACAGCCCTTTTTTCTTTCAGAAAAGGATATTGAATGGGTGGAAAATACAAAAAAGCATATGACGCTTGAGGAAAAAATAGGACAGTTGTTTGTACCGATCGGATATTCAGGGGAAGCAGAATATCTCGATCAGGTCATGCTTGCACATCACATTGGAGGAATCATGTATCGGTGCGGAAAGGCAGAGGAGATGCAGCAGACACATCGGTATCTTCAGGAAAATAGTAAGATCCCGCTTTTGATTGGTGCGAATCTTGAGGATGGCGGCTGCGGGATTGCTGTTGATGGGACACAGTATGGTAAGCAAATGCAGGTGGCTGCAACCGGGGACGTAGAGGATGCTTACAGACTTGGAAAAGTAAGCTGCAGTGAAGGTGCTGCGGTTGGATGTAATTGGGCATTTGCGCCTGTTGTGGATATAGACAGAAACTGGAGAAATCCGATCACCAATGTGCGTACCTATGGAAATGATCCGGATAGAGTGTTGGCGTATGGATGTAATTACATGAAAGCCGCAAAGGAAGAAAATGTGCTGGTTGCAATCAAGCACTTTCCGGGAGATGGGTGTGATGAGGTAGATCAGCATATCCTCACCAGTGTCAATGATCTTTCATGCGAGGAATGGGATAAGACGTATGGAAAAATTTATAAAGGTCTGATCGATGCAGGAGCGCAGACCGTAATGGTAGGTCATATTGCACAGCCGGCATATCAGAAAAAATACAATCCTGATTTTCCCAAGAAATTAGTACCGGCATCTTTGTCTCCGGAGCTTTTAAAGGGCCTTCTTCGTCAAAAACTGGGATTCAACGGGCTGATCGTTACAGATTCTACCTGTATGGTTGGTTTCAGCAGCGCAATGAAGCGTGAAAAGGCAGTGCCGTATGCAATAGAAGCAGGCTGTGATATGTTTTTGTTTAATAAAGATCTGGAAGAAGATTACCAGTATATGTTAAATGGTTACAAACAGGGTATCCTGTCTGAACAGCGTCTGGATGAAGCACTGACAAGAATACTGGCAACGAAAGCGGCACTTGGTCTGCATAAAAAGAAAAAAGAAGAAATTGTTCCGGCGGTATCTGCATTGGAGATCTTAAAATCAAAAGAACATGAAGCATGGGCGAAGAAAAGTGCAGATACGGCGGTGACGCTGGTAAAAGATACCGCAAAGCTCTTGCCTCTCAGTCCGAAGAAAGTGAAAAAGGTATTGCTTGAAATCATGGGAGATTTCCCATCAAACGAAAGAGTAGTTAAAAGTTTTGAGGAATGTTTAATGAAAGAAGGTTTTTTGGTAGAGCGGTATGAACATGAAAATTTTGAAACTGCAAAATTTGATGTAGAAACGTTTAAGAAGAACTATGATCTGGTGATCTATATCGGCAATGTAGAAAATGCTTCGAATAAAGTGACAAACCGTTTATCATGGTTCACATTCTGGGGCAATGGCAATAATGTACCCTGGTTTGTGGAGGAAAGACCGACATTGTTTATCAGTCTGGCAAATCCTTATCATCTGGTGGATGTTCCGATGATAAAAACTTATATCAATGCTTATTCCAATAGTGAGTATGCCATTGAGAGCGTTGTTGATAAGCTTATGGGAAGAAGCAGTTTTACCGGAAAAAGTCCGGTAGATCCATTTTGCGGAAAAGAATATTTAAAATGGTAGTGAAAGGGAATTTATGGAAAAAAATACAGAATTACTAAACAAAGCATTGCATTTACTGCCGGAGGTGAGAAAAACAAAGATCGTACCCCCAAAAGGGCAGAGTTTTTTTGAACCGCTCGGTAAGGATGGAATGGTGGAGATCGATTTTGGCAGACACATGGTCGGATATCTGCATTTGAAGTTGGGATATATCAATTCGCATCCAGATGCACCGGTCTGGTTAAAAATTTATTTTGCAGAATCTAAAAAAGAATTAGAAGAAAAGGTGGAAAATTATGATGGCTGGATCTGTTCTGGCTGGGTACAGCAGGAGCAGATCCATGTGGATGTGATCCCGGCAGAGATAGAGCTTCCGAGAAGATATGCGTTTCGATATGTAAAGATAGAGGTTTTGGATATCAGTAGTAAATTTGAACTTACGATAGATGATGCTTATGTGGAAGCGGTATCTTCTGCGGATGAAACTACACTGATTCCATATGAAAGTACGGACAAAGAACTGGTTGCGATTGACCGGATTGCATGTAATACGCTGCATGATTGTATGCAGAAGGTATTTGAGGATGGACCAAAGCGTGACCGGAGATTATGGATCGGAGATCTGCGTTTGCAGGCACTTGCCAATTATGAAACCTATCGAATGAATGACATGGTAAAAGGCTGTCTGTATCTGTTTGCAGCACTTCCTATGGAAAATGGACAAGTGGGAGCCTGCGTATTCATGGAACCGGAACCGGAAGTAGATGATACTTGTATGTTTGATTATTCTTTACTTTTTATCCCGACACTTTGGGATTATTATCAGGAAACCGGTGACAGACAGGCACTCGAAGAATTATGGCTGACGGTAAAACAGCAGTTAAAACTTGCAGAAGAGCGGGTGGATGAAGATGGGATCGTAGCAGACAGTGATGTTTTGGGCTGGTGTTTTCTCGACTGGTCATTGGAACTGAATAAACAGGCAGGAGCCCAGGGAGTGCTGTTGTATGCATTGAAAGCGGCAATCCGGATTGCAGGAGAACTAAAGGAAGATCGCGAAGCGGAAATGATGCAGAAAAAGTATGATCTTTATTGCGGAGCAGCAAAAAAATATTTTTGGGATGAAAAACAGAAGCTTTTTGTGAGTGGAAAAGACAGACAGGTTTCCTATGCAAGTCAGGTATGGCTGATACTTGGTGGTGCTGCGAATCAAAAAGAGGGCATCAATATTTTACATAGGGTAGCACAGCATCAAAATGCAGTGCGTATCGTTACTCCATATATGTATCATTATTATATTGAGGCGTTTTTGCAGTGCGGGGAAAAAGAGGAAGCACTTCAGATTATGAAAACATATTGGGGAGGAATGGCAAAGCAGGGGGCTGACACCTTCTGGGAGCTGTATGATCCGAAGAATCCGGAAGCATCTCCGTATGGCGGAACCATTGTGAACAGTTATTGTCATGCATGGAGCTGTGCTCCGGCGTATTTTCTCAGGAGATATTATACAGGTAAATTGGTAAATGGCAGGTGAGAACATGAAAAAAATAAGAAATAAAGTGTTAGTAATGATCACAATATTTGTGGCAATATTTATTCTGAATGTAGCAACTGCAATTTATGCCCAATATAATGTGACAATGGCTGGAGAGAAGATCACGGAATATTATATTCCGATACAGACCGAGATTTTTACGATACAAAAAAGTATGGAAAGAGGACAGAAATATTTAAATATCATTAGTCTGTATGATAATGCGGATCTTCGCGCACAACTAGAGAGTGCCCTGTCAGAGGAGATAGAGACCATTCATGCAAGTGAAACAAAAGTGGACTCCTATTTATCAGGGATAGAAGATGAAAAATTAGAAAGTGCGATGCGTGCATATACAGATTTTCTGGAAGAAGTGATCGTGCAGTTTACAGCGATACAGGAATATGTGGATGAGGGAGATTTTGAGAATGCCAATACGGCACTTGGAGTCGAATTTCAGAGTCTTGTAACAGAGAAGGGAGAGTCGGCAGAAACGGAGCTGACCAAAGCACTGGAAGCTGGAATTACAAGATCGTCGAAGGAGTATAGCGGTGCGATGCAGATCAATCTGCGTGTAACCATTCTGCTGTTGGGAATCTTTGCTGTGGTGGCAGTCATAGTCTGGCTAATCGCAAAAAAAACGGTGAGTGATCCGGCAAGTCATGCAAGCACCCAGTTAAATGATATAATAGACGGCATTAATCAGATGCGCGGAGATCTGACAGAGCGCATAGATGTGGTTTCTAAAGATGAGATCGGGCAGTTATCAGAAGGAATCAACAATTTTATCATACAGCTTCAGGTAGTCATGCAGAAAGTAAAATTGCAGTCGGAACAGATGGAGCAGTCCTTAAAAGAAATGGATCGTGAAGTCAGCAGTTCCGATGAAAATGTGAATAGTGTGGCTGCAGTTATGCAGCAGATCACTGCCAGTATGGAGGAAATAACCGCTACCATTGAAGGACTAAGCGGGAATACGCAGGATATTTTAAAATCGGTAAACAGTGTCAATGACCAGACGAAAGAAGGAGTTGCGCTGGCGACTGATATTAAGGCACTTGCGATCGGGATCAAGGAGGAGACCGAAAAGAAAAAAGATGAGATCCATGACATTATGTCGGAAAAACAGCAGATTTTGCATACATCGATCGAAGACAGCCGGAAGATAGAAAACATCAACAATCTCACGAATGATATTTTAGAGATTGCAAGCCAGACAAATTTACTTGCGCTTAACGCATCAATCGAAGCGGCACGGGCTGGAGAAGTGGGAAAAGGATTTGCAGTCGTTGCAGATGAGATACGACAACTTGCGGAAAACAGTAAAAATACAGCAAACGATATTCAGGGGATCAGTCAGCTTGTGATCTCTGCAGTGAATAAGCTGATGGAGAACGCACAGGATCTGATGGGATTTATGCAGGAAAGAGTGCTCGATGATTATGTTGGGTTTGAAGGTGCGGCGGATATGTATTACGAAAAAGCAGAGCATATGGATCATATTATGGCCATTTTTGATATGAATATCGCACAACTGCGTCAGACCATGGAAAAGATCACAGAAGGAACTACGAATATCACCGTGGCGGTAGGGGAAAATGCAACCGGTGTCAGTACGGTAACGGAAAATGTTACAAGCCTTGCGGGTTCGATTACCGTGATCCACGGACAGGCGGCAAAAAATATGGAGTCGTCGGAAAATCTGATGTCTGAATTAAAACGGTTTAAAAAAATATAGAAAATAAGGACAGTTTTTTGGTCTAATCAGAGCCTAAAAAACTGTCCTTATTTTTGGTATTCTTAGATCATCAACAGGAGATAAAGGAGAGCCGAACATGGATAGGAAATATTATCTGGCAGTCGATATCGGGGCTTCCAGCGGTCGCCATATGCTTTCCCATCTGGAGGACGGGAAGATGGTGTTAGAGGAGATCTACCGTTTCCCGAATGGGATGACAGAAAAGGACGGACATAAGATCTGGGATGTTGATCAGTTGTTCAAAGAGATCCTTGCCGGGATGAAAAAATGTGCTTTGGCAGGAAAGATCCCATACAGCATGGGAATCGACACCTGGGCAGTGGATTTTGTTTTGCTGGATGCCAAAGATAAAAGGATCGGGGACGCAGTTGCGTATCGTGATGGAAGAACTGCGGGGATGGACGAGAAAGTTTATGAACACATTCCGGAAGAAATGCTCTATCAGAAAACCGGAATACAAAAACAGATTTTTAATACGATCTATCAGTTGATGGCGGTAAAGGAACAAACGCCCCAACAGTTAAAAAAAGCAAAAACTATGCTGATGATTCCGGATTATTTTCATTTTCTTCTGACCGGAAAAAAGGTACAGGAATATACGAATGCGACAACGACACAGCTTGTAGATCCGAAGACGAAGGATTGGGACCGGGAGTTGATTGAGAAACTTGGCTATCCGGAAGAAATTTTTGAAAAGATCAAAAGTCCGGGTTATGAAGTGGGTGAACTTACAGAGAAAATTAGAGAAAAGGTTGGATTTAATTGTAAAGTGGTTCTTCCGCCGACACACGACACCGCCTCTGCGGTCGTTGCAGTTCCGACACAGGAGGATCATGCACTTTATATTAGTTCCGGAACATGGTCACTTATGGGAACCGAACTGATGCAGGCAGACTGCAGGAAAGAGAGCAGACAGTGTAATCTGACCAATGAGGGTGGATATGATTATCGGTTCCGCTATCTGAAAAATATCATGGGACTCTGGATGATTCAGTCGGTACGCAAAGAGATCGCACCGGACATGAGTTTTGGAGAAATCTGTGAACTTGCGTCAAAGGAGGATATTTCTTCCATTGTAGACGCAAATGATGCGAGATTTTTAGCACCGGGAAATATGATGGAGGAAGTAAAAAAGGCGTGCAGGGAATCCACGCAGCAGATACCGGAAACGATCGCGGAGGTGGCGGCAGTCATCTACAACAGCCTTGCGGAGTGTTATGCGGCTACGGTCAAGGAGATCGAGGCACTGACAGGAAGAGAGTACCGCCAGATCCACATTGTGGGCGGAGGCGCAAATGCACGGTATTTAAATGAACTTACTGCAAAATCGACCGGCAAAAAAATATATGCGGGACCGACGGAAGCTACGGCAGTCGGCAACATCGCTACACAGATGATCGCGGCGGGAGCGTTAAAAGATTTAAAAGAAGCAAGACAGTGTATTTTTGAATCATTTGAAATCCATGAATTTTAAGAGAGAAGGAGAAGAACTATGACAGGATACGAAGCAGCAAAAGAAAAATATAAAGCACTTGGCGTTGATGTAGAAAAAGCAATGGAAACTTTAAAAAACGTTCCGGTTTCTCTGCATTGCTGGCAGTTGGACGATGTGATTGGATTTGATAATGACGGCGGACTGACCGGCGGAATCCAGACAACGGGCAATTATCCAGGACGCGCAAAAATGCCGGAACAGCTTATGACAGATATGGAAGAAGCCATGAAACTTATGCCTGGAACAGCGAAATTAAATATCCATGCATCTTATGCGATTTTTGAGCCGGGTGAATTTGCAGACCGGAATGCCTTAGAGCCGAAGCATTTTGCAAAGTGGGTGGAATTTGCGAAAAAGCATCACATGGGTATTGATTTTAATCCGACATTTTTCTCACATGAAAAGGTAAAAAACGGTCTGACTTTATCCAGTCCGGATGAGGAGACCAGAAAATTCTGGATTGATCATGGAAAAGCATGTATTCGCATTTCCGAGTATTTTGCAAAAGAGACGGGAATGCCATGTGTTATGAATATCTGGACGGGAGACGGATTTAAGGATGTTCCGGCGGATCGTATGGGACCGCGTATGCGTTATAAGGATTCCATCGAACAGATTTTATCCGAGCCGTATGATAAAAATCTTGTAAAACCATGCGTGGAGTCTAAGGTGTTCGGAATCGGTGTGGAATCCTATACGGTGGGATCAGCGGAATTTACGCTGAGCTTTGCGGCACTTCATGACGGTTGTATGCCGCTGATGGACAACGGACATTATCATCCGATGGAATATGTGTCCGATAAGATCCCGGCAATGCTCTGTTTCTATCCAGAATTTGCGCTTCACATTACAAGAGGTGTGCGCTGGGATTCCGATCATGTCCTGATCTTAGATGATGAGACGAAGGAGATGGCAAAGGAGATTGTAAGAAACGATGCGCTTGACCGTGTTTATATGGCTCTCGATTATTTTGATGCGAGCATTAACCGTATTTCTGCACTTGCAACGGGATTCAGAAGCTGGCAGAAGGCACTTCTTATGGCACTCTGCACACCAAACGAAATGTTGAAAGAACTTCAGGATACAAACCAGATGAGCAAACTTATGGTTATGAATGAAGCAGTAAAAATGCTTCCAAGCGGAGAGATCTGGGAGGAATACTGCCGCAGAGAAGGTGTTGCGGACGATCTGCATTTCTTTGATGAGATTGAAAAGTATGAAAATGAAGTATTAAAAAAGCGAATTTAGCATGATATGGACAAAATCAGAGAGAGAGGAAAACAAGAGATGAAATTTTTAGATGCAGAATTTGTACAGGGATTTATCCGTATGGCAAATGACGGATGGGAACAGGGATGGCATGAAAGAAACGGCGGAAACCTGTCTTATCGTGTGAAACCGGAAGAAGTGGAGCTGGTAAAAGAAAATTTTTCCATAAACGAATGGCAGCCGATCGGAACATCTGTTCCAAATCTGGCGGGAGAATATTTTCTGGTGACCGGAAGTGGAAAATATTTCCGAAATGTGATCTTAAAGCCGGAGGATTCCATCTGCATGATCAAACTGGACGATAAGGGAGAAAATTACCGAATTGTCTGGGGACTTGTAAATGGAGGAAGACCGACTTCAGAACTTCCGAGTCATCTGATGAATCTGGAGGTAAAGAAGTTAAAAAATCCGAATTACCGTGTGGTATATCATGCGCATACGACAAACATTATCGCACTGACCTTTGTGCTTCCGTTAGAAGATGAGGTTTTTACCAGAGAACTCTGGGAGATGGCGACCGAGTGTCCTGTTGTATTTCCGGACGGGATCGGTGTTGTGCCGTGGATGGTTCCGGGCGGCAGAGAGATCGCAGTTGCAACCAGTGAACTGATGAAAAAATATGATCTTGCAATCTGGGCGCATCATGGTATGTTTGCGGCAGGTGAGGATTTTGATCTGACGTTTGGTCTGATGCATACAGCAGAAAAATCGGCGGAGATTCTTGTAAAAATGCTCTCTATGAGACCGGATAAATTACAGACGATCACGCCGGATAATTTCCGTCAGCTTGCAAGGGATTTCGGAGTCACTCTGCCGGAAAAATTCTTATATGACAAATAATTAAGAAACAGTAATAAAAATACATAGTCAGGAGGAAAAAAACTATGGCAAACAGATTTGTATTAAACGAGATTTCTTATCATGGAGCAGGAGCAATAGAAGAGATCGGGGCAGAATCAACAGGAAGAGGATATAAAAAGGCATTTGTATGTTCAGATCCGGATCTGGTTAAGTTCGGAGTAACAAAAAAGGTACTGGATGTATTGGAAAAGGCAGGGATTGCTTATGATCTGTATTCTAATATCAAACCGAATCCGACAGTGGAAAATGTTAAGACGGGTGTAGCGGCATTTAAACAGTCCAAAGCAGATTATATTGTGGCAATTGGCGGCGGATCTTCAATGGACACTGCAAAAGCGATCGGTATCATTATCTCCAATCCGGAGTTTGAGGATGTTGTAAGCTTAGAAGGCGTTGCACCGACAAAAAATAAATCCGTTCCGATTTTTGCAGTGCCGACAACAGCCGGAACAGCAGCAGAGGTAACGATCAATTATGTCATTACGGATGCTCGGAAGAATCGGAAAATGGTGTGTGTCGATCCGAAAGATATTCCGGTGGTCGCATTTGTTGATCCGGATATGATGTCAACTATGCCGAAAGGCCTTACTGCGGCAACCGGAATGGATGCTCTGACACATGCGATTGAGGGATATATTACTGCAGGAGCCTGGGAACTGTCTGATATGTTTCATTTGAAGGCGATCGAGATCATTTCCCGTTCTCTTCGTGCGGCAGTGGAGAATAAACCGGAAGGCAGAGCGGATATGGCACTCGGTGAATATGTGGCAGGTATGGGATTTTCGAATGTTGGTCTTGGAATTGTTCATTCTATGGCACATCCACTTGGTGCATTATACGATACGCCGCATGGTGTGGCAAATGCGATCCTTCTGCCAACCGGAATGGAATATAATGCATCGGTATCAGGAGAAAAATATCGTGAGATCGCACGCGCTATGGGAGTAGAAGGCGTGGACGATATGTCACAGGAAGAGTATAGACAGGCAGCGATTGATGCCGTAAAGAAGCTGTCACAGGACGTTGGAATTCCGGCAGATTTAAAAGATATCGTAAAGAAAGAAGACATTTCATTCCTTGCCCAGTCCGCATACGATGACGCATGCAGACCTGGCAATCCGAGGGAAACAAGTGTAGAAGAGATCACAAAATTATACGAATCTCTTTTATAATTCTTATATTAGGTATTTCTATTCATCAACCATTCAGGCACTCAGAGTACTTCTGGGTGCCTGAGTCATTTTTTAAAATCTTGAAATTCTTTTGGAGAACATCCGTATTTTTGGTGAAATTTTTTATAGAAAAAAGTTACATTCTCATATCCGGATTCGTTTGCGATCATGGATATGGGTAAGCTGGTGTTTTGGAGCAGATTAGCGGCTACACTCAGGCGTTTTTCCTGCACCAACTGAATATAGTTCATGCCGATATGTCTTTTTAAAAGCAGGGACACATAGTTTGGGCTGATGTGGAAAAAGTCAGCGACTGATTTCTGCGTGCAGGTTTTATAATTACTTTCGATATAGCGGATAATTGAAGCAACTGGTGTGTGCGTGACGGAATCCTGTTCAGTTGTAAGGTCATTTTCATACACATTGATAAGCTCTGCCATGATGACATAGAACAGATGATAGAGGATGTCTCTGGAATTGATCGATGGATCAAAGCATTCGCAGAAAAATTCCTGAAAGAACAGTTGGATTCTGCGGTTGTTTTCTGAGTGGAACAGCAGGTGGTGGAGGTGGTCTGTCTGTTCATTGATGGCATTGATAAAAAAGTTGGAAAGGATGCTGTCTTTGGAAAATTCCGAAAACAGATGATCCTTTAAAAATTCCTTCGCAATCATAATGCTGATCATAATATCCCGTCTTTGACAGTTGGAAAACAAAAAACGGTTGTAAAGCCTGTAAAATCAATGCTTGCAGCCGTTTTTTGTTTCGTAGCGATATGTGCTATTGTGCTATATTTTTACACTATGGTAAATTTATTTCTTTTGTCTGCTTGATGATGCTTCGCATCGTAGATTTTTTGATGAATTCATAGTC